>R24__coassemble_151_pt1 | contig 51446 bp, 39 predicted proteins | sample R24__metabat2_low_PE_011 | metagenome-assembled genome bin R24 | reverse complement strand
AACTTATTACTAAGAATGTTGTTACTAATGAAGTTCATTCATAAATCACAATTCAAATTGACAAATTGGAGAGAAGCTTGAGTTATGTTAAATTAAGCAGGTGCGTCATCGCTTGCGAAACTTGAGTGTCATTTATAATAAACTGTTTATAACTACCTGAATTTTAATCTTTTAAACGCGAATTTACTAATTTTTGATTTACTTTGATTTAAAATTTTGCATAACTATTTGAAAACCAGTAGAAACAATGCTGTGTAATTGCTGTTTTGATTTAAATTGATTTAAAATTTGAGCACCTGAAATAGCTTGTTTTTGCAGAACTCTTCATAATTTTGCTGCGTAAACCAATTATAATGATAATACGCAATTCGCCAAAAAAATGAAAAAGCAGAGTCAAATGAAGTTGTAAAACCAGCTCCAAAACTCACAAATGCGTTCATCTGAAGATGCAAGTAATCACCGACCTCAACGGTGAGACATCTTATCGATGTTTTTTTGATATGAATCAATTTAATGAACTGAAAAATTGATTTTTTTTGCGAATTTATTTTAGTTTTTATAAATTTGCAAGCGAATTAGGTTAAAAAGAAAAAATTAATACTGGCATAAATTACAAAACTTGTGTTTCCAAGTAGCAACGCCTGAAGCTATTAGATGGCATATAGTATAAAATAATGAGCAAAAAACTATTTTTAGTTTATCTTTTCTCCCATAAACACTAATCAAACACATATGAAAAAAATATCGTTACTTTTATTGTTGTTTCTCTCTCTTGTATCTTGTAAAAAAGAAGAAGAGGAAAGAAATATATGGTATGAAGAGACTAGTTTTGTATTTCATTCAAGAGAGTGTAAATACATGTGGGCATTCAATGTTAGTAAGACTGAAAAACCATATTATGGCATAACAACTATCGAAAACGAATACATAGGCAGCAAGCAGTCTGTAAGTGTTCAGAATTATACTCTTGAATTCACATCTTGCAATGTAGGCATGGATGCAATAGTATATGACAATTTTAACTACAAGGAAGCATACGATTCTGGCGATGAGGAGATATTATTCAGGATTCCAGTATATAGGGCTTTATGGCACAGAGATAATCCTATGCAAGATGCTCCAGATAAGATAATTGAAGCAAAACTTTCTGCTTATTTTAATAAACAAAAAACTACACGCATGTGGATTGAGTGTGTAGATTATCGTACAACCCCAATAAAGGACATCAAAATTACAGCATCAGCTGATATAAATGATGTAAAAGCCGGTGAGTCGCTGAACAAACAGTTCCTTGTAGATGGATATCCAAGTTATCACAATTTTATTATCACATCAAACAAAGACCTCATTACCGACTCAAAGAAAATATCAAACATCACTATAGACCAATATTTGTACTACAGACCTATGGCTCCTGCTGACATGAGATTCAGATTTGTAGATGATTTTGATATCAAGGCTCCAGTTGAGACAGCTTTTACGGTCGAAATCACTACGCTCGACGGTCATGTTCTTAAGTCCGAAACACCTTTGGTAACACTAACACCAAGAGCAAAATGAAGTTGTATACTATAAATATGGGGGAGACGTTTATCTTTTCTCCCTATAAACCCTAATCAAACAAATATGAAAAAAATATCGTTACTTCTATTGTTGTTTCTCTCTTTTGTATCTTGTAAAATAGAAGAAGATGATGGTTTATTTCCTGAAGAAATTAGTTTTGATTTTCATTCAAGAGAGTGTAAATACATGTGGGCAATCAATGTTCGTAAAACAGAATCAGAAATTTTTGGCTCTGATGCAGTATTTACAGAAAGAAAATACATCGGCAACAAGCAGTCTGTAAGTGTTCAGAAATATACTCTTGAATTCACAACTTGCAATGTCGATATGGATGTAGTAAATTATGGCGATAGTTTAAACTACAAGCAAACATACGAGTCTGGCGATGAAGAGATATTATTCAGAAATCCAGTATATGATGTGTTGCGGTTCTGTGCAAACTCTATGGAGGATGCTCCAGATAAGATAATCGAAGCAAAACTTTCTGATTATTTATATAACAGAAAAACTACACGCACAGTCCTTGAATATGTAGATTATCGTACAACTCCAATAAAGGACATCAAAATTACAGCATCTGCTGATATAAATGATGTAAAAGCCGGTGAGTCGCTGAACAAACAGTTTCTTGTAGATGGATATCCAAGGTATCACAATTTTATAATCACATCAAACAAAGACCTCATTACCGACTCAAAGAAAATATCAAACATCACTATAGACCAATATTTGTACTACAGACCTATGGCTCCTGCTGACATGAGATTCAGATTTGTAGATGATTTTGATATCAAGGCTCCAGTTGAGACAGCTTTTACGGTCGAAATCACTACGCTCGACGGTCATGTTCTTAAGTCCGAAACACCTTTGGTAACACTAACACCAAGAGCAAAATGAAGTTGAAAAACGTCAGTCGTCTGATATTGCTTTTTTCTATATTCTTTACAACCGTCTTGTCTGGTTGTGTTGAAGAAATTGATTACAGCCACTACAACCAAAGGCAAGTGGTTGTGAACTGTATCCTCACAAGTGATTCTGTACAGCATCTGTCACTCACTTATTCAAACGAGTTGCACAACACCATCTATGACGAGGTGGAGGATGCAACAGCCTTGTTGTATGAGGACGGCTATCTTGTAGGTACATTCAAAAAGTCGGCCTATGCAGAATGGGTATTGAAATACCGGCCTAAGTTTGGACGAAACTATCGGCTAGAGGTTAAGGTGGATGGTAAAGAAACCATTTATGCAGAAACTAAGTTTCCGGTGGAAATACGTGTCCTGAGAGAATATGAAAGAGATACAAATGGTAAGCTAGCCTTTAATGTATCTAGCGACAAACCGTATTGGGTGTTCTCCTTCGACAAAGACGAAGATACAATAATGCATCCTATAGTTATAGAAGACAGGTTTCGCTTCATCACGGAGATAGGAACAGACTGTCCTGATGCCGATGATTTTAACAAATATGTTTATGACGAAGATTTTGCAGGATTGCATGACAGATATATCAGGATAGTCCCATCTGAAACAGAACAATCGTTCTGGTTGTATGACCTGTATTCGTGCGTAGTATTTTTCAGATGTGTTTCAGACGAATATGACAAATACCTAAAGAGCAGTCTGTTAAAGATGATGGTTTTCAGTTCGACTGACGACCCAACCCAATGGCTTGACGAGACCGTTGTTTACAACAACATCAAAAACGGATTAGGCATTTTTGGAGCATACCATGACATCAAAATAAACTGTAATTCATACTGACATGAGAAAAATAGTAATCACGGCATTTGTAATCCTGACTAATCATGTCTATTGTCAAAATAATGAAAATAAGGACTCTCTCACTCTGCAAGAAGTCACGGTTACAGCAAGCTCTCCCGTATCCAAAGGCAGCACGTTCGTATATGATGCCAGTGAGGCAGTAAGGACAATATCTGTATTAGGCGAGCCTGATGTATTGCGGCACATCAGCAGTTTTCCGGGAGTTTCGGCAGGAATAGACGGCACGTTGGGACTATTCGTAAGAGGAGGCAACAATGGAAGCAACGGATTGTATTTCGATGATGTTCCGCTCTATGTGTCATCGCATCTCATGGGACTCGTGTCGGTGTACCCTCCCGAAGTGGTGGATAATGTCACATTCAGTCAGGGAGGAATGTCTTCGTCCAAGGGCAATCTGTCGTCAGCACTCCTCGATGTAAAGGCAAGACGTCAGTTCGGCTCAGCATATAGCGGTTCTGTGTATCTGTCGCCATATATATGCGGATTGTATCAGAATCTTCCGATAATGAAAGGCAAAACATCATTGCAGATTTCGGGCAGAACTACGGTTCTTCCGTACATCCTCAACTGGTTCAACAAATCAGATGTAGATATGGATATCGACATCTACGATTTCTGTGCAAGACTGGACTGCAAACTTACTAAACGCAGCACGCTGGACTTGATGCTTTTCCATACCAACGACAACTTCGACTTTACTAATGACGATGAACGGAATTTAGGACAACGTTGGAAATCTACCATAATGAAAGTTGGATGGAGATTCTATATAAATGAGAAATTCAATCTCAAGACCATTGCATACCGGAATAAGGTATATTCTGGTCAGAAATCAATCTATTTCAACGAGTATGTCGAGGAAAAAGATTCACACATTCAGTTATATACATCATTGGTTGAATGGTGCGCGTCATCAACACTCAACTGGAATGTGTGCAAAGGACTTTCATTTGGCGGTGGCCTGTCTTCGCAGGTACAGAAATTCACGTTAGGCAACTATGAGTATATACGCGATGTAGATAGAGACAGAAGAAACGAACAGAAAGAAAAAAGCACTCTTAATGTGATATATGCCGATGTGAAATACAACATCGGGCAACTGGCAGATGTTGGCATAGGCGCAAGACAGGTGTTTCAGAAGATCAATCATCGGCACAGAAGCGGAACAGACCTTCACGCCATTAGCCATTGGTACATAACCGAAAACTACGGCGTGGAACTGACCTACGACAACATGAAACAGTACTATCATGTTTTGGAAGGACTCCCTTCGGGATGGTCAATGAATCTTATGAAAGCAAGCGACAACGATTATCCTGAAGAAAAGACAAGCCAATTTTATGCCGGACTGTTTGCAGGCAAAAAGACATCTGCATATGAATTAAAAGCCACCATCGGCGGTTATTATCGTACGATGAACGGTATTATCTCGTACAAGGATGCCCGAAATGCGTTTGGCTTCCTCACTACCGAGCTGAAAGACGAAGTATGCCAAGGCAAAGGCAAGTCTTATGGCATGGAAAGTTCGGTATCCTTAATGTCAAAGAATATTCAGGCAACGCTGTCGTACACGCTGTCTAAGACCGACCGCACGTATCCTGAGATGAATAGGGGAGAATCATTCCCTTTCAAGTTTGACAGACGCCACATTCTCAACTTTGAAGGAACGTGTGTAGTTGCCCGAACCAATGGCGAGGAAAAATCGTACGAGCATAGCATTGGCTGCGCAGTCTCTTATTCATCGGGCAATCGCATAACAATACCGATAGGAACTTACAAAGGCGTAGCACCTCCATATTGGGAACGCTCAAAAGATGGACTTATTCATTCTGATGAGTTCTTCTTTCAGATATACGACCGTCAATACATGTCGGATGTCAACGCGATAAAGATGAAAGACTATTTCAGAACAGACATCTCATATTCAATGAAGAGGAGAGGAAAGATATTCACCAACGAACTCTCTTTGTCTGTCTATAATGTGTTCAACAGACACAATCCGTACACCATCTTTCACGATGAGGGAAAGTGGAAACAACTCAGCATTGTCCCAATTATGCCTTCCATAAGGTGGGGGCTAAGTTGGTGAGCAATAAGTGCTACCCCTTTTTCCCTCCCGACAGATATTCGAAGCCGAAGCGGCAGCGCAGACAGTCCTTGCGGTCGCAGTACATCGTTTTTAGTTGTAGCAAAGCCTGACTGTCTGCCGCTTGCGATACCTTTATGCCGCAGTCTGCCCAGCAACGCATAATGTGGTTGTTCTCGGCAGGCAGTTCCTCGAGCAGGGCGATAGCCTTGGCGCACACAGCCTCGTTGCCCAGATGCTTTCCGTAGGCATAGAGCAGAGGCACGATGGTGTTTATAACCACCAGTCGGCGGCTGCTCAGCGACAGCTTGTGCTGACGGCTCTCCGATAGCGTGGCAAAGTTGCAATGCGTCTGCCAGTAGGTGCTCACGCCGCCGTCGAGAAGCTTGAGCAGAGCATCCGTATTTTCGGCATCGAGAATGTGCGAAACGCTTATAGCCCCGCGGTTGTACAGACTGGCAAGTTGCGCCAGACGGATGTGCGGAAAGTTGGCAGGCCGCATCCGCAGATATTTCCACAGATGAGGCTCTATCGGCTTCAGTCCGAACTTGGCAGAAAGAAACCTGTACTCGGCAGAAAGCCGCTTGAAGTATTTGTCATTTACGATGGCATCCTTGTAAGCCTTCGGCAGATGATTCTCGTCCAGAAATCCAGCCTGCCCAAAGAAGATAGCCTCTATCTGAAGCAGATTGTCGCGATGCTTGCCCAGTGCGCCGTATGGCACATTCTTAGCCCACAGTTCGAAAGCCTCGCCGTTTACTCCGAAGCCGAAGTTGCGCGCAAGAGCTATGAAGAGCGAGTTCTCCCAATCGCTGTTCGTTGCCTGCTGATATGCCTCTATGCGCTCCGACTTGGCCGAGAGCCGTTCTATGCATAGCGAGTTGAGCCAGCCGTGTATTTTAATAGGCGGAATCTGCCCAACCGACGAGAAGCAGGCTGGGTAATGAAGCGACTCGTTCAGTTCGCGGTATCTGTCGAGAAGATGCGGCGGACATTCAAGTTTCATCTGCGGAATATCCCTTCCGCTGCTGTTTGTAACCTTGGTGTCTATTACCGATGCTATGTGCAGAATAACATTATCGTAAGCCTTGTTTGTGTCGTGCTGATGTCTGAACCAGTCTGACGAGCGTTCGTGAATCTCAACATTGCCAGCCCACATCACGTCGCCAATCTTTATGCGAGCCTGAAGGAAGTCGGGCCCTGCATGAATGTTAGGCTGACCGCAGTTTATAACCTCGACAGGAAGTCCGTCGGTAGTTCGTAGTTCGTTAAGCGGAAATATCTTGTGTTTCCAGACATAATACAGTATTTTTTCCATGCGCATCGGATTTTTGTTTAGGTGCTACGCTTGCAAATATATGCAAAAAAGTGTGGGTAGCAACGCTTTAGATGTCAAAAAATCATAAAAAATGCCGTAGATGTGTTAAAAACTCAAAAAAATAGTGTAAGTTTGCACATATTTTTTACGATAAAAATCATGAAGATTGCATTAATAGGTTACGGAAAAATGGGCAAGATGATAGAGCAGATTGCCCTTTCAAGAGGTCATGAGATTGTTTGCATTATAGATATCGACAATCAGGACGACTTTGAAAGCGATGCTTTCAAGAGCGCAGATGTTGCTATCGAGTTCACCGCTCCGATGGTTGCCTACAACAATTATCTGAGGGCTTTCAAGGCAGGCGTGAAGGTTGTTTCAGGCTCAACAGGATGGATTAAGGAACACGGCGACGACGTGAAGAAACTCATCGAGCAGGGCAACACTCTGTTCTGGGCAAGCAACTTCAGCGTTGGCGTTGCCATCTTTAGCGCAGTAAACAAATATCTTGCAAAGATTATGAACCAGTTCCCAGACTATGATGTAAAGATGGAAGAGGTTCACCACATTCACAAACTCGACCATCCAAGTGGAACGGGCATCACCCTTGCCGAGCAGATAGTAGATAACCTCGACCGCAAGAACGGCTGGGAGATAGGCACGCTTACTGCTCCCGACGGCACAGTTTCGGGCGAGGCTGAACACGCAGCCGACAAACTTGTTATCGACTCTGTTCGCCGTGGTGAAGTGCCGGGAATACACAGCATAACATACAACAGCGAGGCAGATCAGATTACCATCACGCACGATGCGCACAGCCGACAGGGATTCGCCCTCGGAGCAGTTCTGGCAGCCGAGTTTACCGCAACGCATACTGGTTTGTTGACTACTGACGATTTATTCAATTTCTAAGACTGATGAATTTATTTAATAGCAATTCCGAAACAAGGAAGAAAGACCCTACAAAAAAGCCTGAGTGGATTAAGTTCTCTATCATAACACTCTTGTACCTCATATTTCTTGTGTGGGTGCAGAGTTGGCTCGGACTCATTGTCCTTCCGTTCATTTTTGATGCCTATATAACAAAGAGGATTAACTGGACTTGGTGGCGCGACTCAGACAGCGACCTTGTGCGCGGAATAATGAGTTGGGTAGATGCCATCATCTTCGCGCTCGTGGCGGTCTACTTCGTCAATCTCTACTTCTTCCAGAACTACGAGATACCGTCATCATCTCTCGAGAAATCGCTTCTGGTAGGCGACTATCTCTTTGTGAGCAAGATGAGTTACGGTCCACGCGTGCCTCAGACACCGCTCACCATGCCGCTCACGCAGCACACAATGCCGGTGCTTGGCTGCAAAAGTTACATCGAGTTCCCACAGTGGGAATACCGCCGCGTAAAGGGTTTCGGAAAGGTAGAACTTAACGACATCGTGGTGTTCAACTATCCGGCAGGCGACACCGTTGCGCTCAACGTGCAAGACCGCGACTTCTATAAGGATGTTTGTCTTGCAACCGGCTATGAACTGCACAAGAACGAAAAGATTCCGCCAAAGGACAGCCTTAGCCGTACAGACCAGCGCGTTCTGTTCGACTTCCTCTACAACGAGGGCAAGAAGAGCGTTCTTGCACATCCCGAGGTTTACGGCGAAGTCGTTGCGCGTCCGGTAGACCGCCGCGAGAACTACGTTAAGCGATGCGTTGGATTGCCGGGACAGACACTTCAGATAAAAGACCGCATAATTTATCTCGACGGCAAGCCGAACAAAGAGCCTGACAACGTTCAGTACAGTTATCTTGTAAGACTGAAGGGCGAACTTCCGCAGGATTTCTGCGATGAGTACGGCATCACGCTCGAAGACAGGTCTGTGTATTTCAGCGATTACGGAGTAAACGTCATGCCGCTTACCGAGCGCGCCTACAACGCTCTGAAAAACCGTCCCGACCTTGTTGAGGAGATGAAACTTGCTCCTGCCGACAGCGAGGTATATCCGCTAAACGCAAGTTACGGATGGACACGCGACAACTATGGTCCAATATGGATTCCTGCCAAGGGCAAGAGCATAGACCTTAACATCGACAATATCGCCATCTACGAGCGTCCTATCAGAACATACGAGGGCAACAAACTCGAGATTAAGGGCAATAAGATTTTCATCAACGGAAAGGAAGCCAAGAAGTACACCTTCAAAATGGATTACTATTGGATGATGGGCGACAACCGCCACAACTCGGCCGACAGCCGCTATTGGGGCTTTGTGCCAGAAGACCACATTGTGGGCAAGCCTATCGTTGTATGGCTCTCGATAAACCCAGAGAAGGGATTCCTTACCGGCATAAGATGGAACCGCCTGTTTAAGTGGGTAGATAACATTAAGTAATAAATGAAGAAAACTGCCATAGTCCTGCTTGTTACAGTAGCCTTGCTGTTTGTGCTGCGACAATTTGTCGTGGTTCCCTATTCTGTGCCTTACGAGGGCATGGAGCCTACCTTGGGCGAGGGCGAGAGGGTGCTTGTGAACAAGTGGGGCTATGGTTCATCTTCTTCGGACAAGGCAAAGACAGTTGAGCGTGGCGCAATAATGGTGTTCCACAATCCGGCAGAAAAGCCCGATGTGGCTATCGACGACCGCGCCGTGTTCATTGCGCGTATATACGGACTTGCGGGCGACACGCTGATGCTAAACCGCCAGCTCGTTCCGGTTGATGTTCCGCCGGTAGATGTGCATCTGAAGAGGGTATATCACTATCCGGCATTGTGCGAGGAGAGGATGCTCGCCATTGTCGATTCTCTCGGCATAAAAGATTCGTTTGTTGGCAATGGACAGAGCAGCCACAGCCGCCAGTTCAACTACGACGAGATTATGAAGGTGCGTGCCGCCATAAATCGCGCGTTCACCTTGGTCTGTACGTCGCCCGATGTTCCGACAAACTGCTATCCTTATGTTGTTCCTAAGAAGGGCGGCGTTGTGCCCGTAACGCTCTGGAACATAACACTTCTGTGCAACACGATAAACTATCACGAAGGTCGCAAGGCTGTTATAAAGAACGGACAACTCTTTGTTGACGGAAAACTCACGAAGCAATACACCTTTACCCAAAACTACTATTGGGTGATGTGCGACAATATGCTGAATCTAAACGATTCGCGTCTGTTCGGACTCGTTCCGGAGAGCCATCTGGTTGGAAAAGTCTGGATGGTATATTGGAAGAAAATCAGAACTATATGACAAATATTCTTTTGGCAACCGCCTATCTTGCGCCCGTCCAGTATTACAGCAAACTGAACAGGGCGGACATCGTCACGATTGAACTTTTTGAACATTACATAAAGCAGAGTTATCGCAACCGCTGTATTATTGCCGGTCCCGAAGGCGCGCAGCCGCTCACTCTGCCCGTAGAGAAAGCACCCAACCACGGAAGCATAAAAGATGTGCGCCTGAGCGATCACGGCAACTGGCGCAGGCTGCATTGGAATGCCCTTCAGTCGTCGTACATGACCAGCCCTTTCTTTGAGTATTATGCCGATGACTTCGCGCCATTCTACGAGAAGAAATACGACTTTCTGTGCGATTTCAACGAGGAGCTGATGCTCTTGTGCTGCCGTCTGCTCGACATCGACATTGAGGGTAAGCTCCGTCATACAGATACCTACCGTTCTGACCTTGCCGACGGCGAGATTGATTTGCGCAACGCCATCTCGCCAAAGTGCGATTTCACCGCCGATGCTAACTTCGAAGCCAAGCCTTACTATCAGGTGTTTAGAGAGCGCACGGGCTTTATTCCAAATCTAAGCATCGTAGACTTACTCTTTAATATGGGTCCCGAAGGACTTTTGTATCTGTAAATCAGAAATATAAAATCATGAATAAAATTATTCTTAAATCGTTATTTGTACTATTTGTTTGTGTCATCTCGCAAAGCGCGGTGGCGCAAAAGCCGTATGGCATTTTTGACGAAAAGACTGGTACGCTTACTTTGGGCTACGGCAAAAGACTACCCAATTGTGCTAAAGAATTAGACGAGGATGGGTTTTGCGTTGATGACGTTACTGAGGAGACGAAAAAAATAAAAAAGATAGTAATTAAGAAGTCGTTTGCCCGCTACAAACCGAAGGATTGTAGCGGAAGTTTCTCTGGTTTGGTTAATTTGAAAGAGATAAAAGGACTGAAAAATCTTAATACATCTGAAACTACAGATATGACTTATATGTTTGAAGGATGTGAATATCTGACAAGTCTCGATTTGAGCCATTTCGACACTTCTAAGGTTACAGATATGAGTTTTTTATTCCATGAATGCCTTTTTCTAAAAAGTCTTGATTTGAGTCACTTCGATACTTCAGGTGTAACAGATATGAGTAATATGTTCGAAGGATGTACGTTTCTGTCATGTCTTGATTTAAGCCAATTTAATACTTCAAATGTAACGGATATGGGTGGCATGTTCGAAAACTGCATAAACTTAGCAAATCTCGACATCAGTAGTTTTAAAACCGAAAATGTTACAAGTTTATCGTACATGTTCAATGATTGTAAATCTCTGACAAGTCTCGATTTAAGTCATTTCAACACTTCAAATGTCAAGTATATGGACAATATGTTCGATGGTTGCATAAACTTGGCAAATCTCAATATCAGCAGTTTTAAAACCGACAGCGTTACTAATATGGGCAGTATGTTTTCTGAATGTCGTTCTCTAACAAGTCTTGATTTAAGCCATTTTAATACATCAAATGTTACAGAGGTGAATTGGATGTTCTGTGGTTGCATAAACTTAGCAAATCTCGACATCGGTAACTTTAAGACGGAAAATGTTACAAAAATGCACAGTATGTTTTCAAAATGTCGTTCTCTTACAAGTCTCGATTTAAGCCACTTCGATACTTCCAAAGTAACAGATATGAGTAATATGTTTGGTGGTTGTATCAATTTAAAATCTCTTGACATTCATAGTTTCAATACCGAAAATGTAAAAGCGATTGATGAAATGTTTGAGGACTGCAAATCTCTGTCTGGACTTGATTTGAGTAGTTTCAAGACAGATAAAGTCTTTGATATGACGGAGATGTTTTCAGGATGTAGCAGTCTGACAGCCCTTGACATTAGAGGCTTCAATACCGAGAAAGTTACAAGGATGAATAATATCTTCAAGGGTTGCAGCAACCTGAATTTCGTCACGGTCGGAATGAAATGGATGATTCAAGACGAAGACGTTGTGGTAGATTTGTTTCCCGACAGCCCGAACGTGAACCTGATACAAGTTTTAAGATGAATTTAAGGCGTAATAATCGGGCGTTAAGTATAAACCGTAATTTCAGAAAGCATGAAAGATATTAGCAACATCACAAAACTAATACTTGCCATATTTGTGGCGATAATCTCGCAAAGCGTGGTGGCACAAAGGCCGTATGGTATCTTTGACAAGGCAAAAGGAACGCTTACGCTGGGCTATGCAGCCCGTTTGCCGAGGGGTGCGGTGGCAATAGACGAGAAGGCTCTGATAAGCAAGTTCGGCGAGCCGGAATCGCTTGAAAGGGTGGTGATAGACAAGTCGTTCGCCGGCTTTAGACCCAAGACGTGCGCCGAGTGGTTTATGAACTGCGAAAGTCTGACGGCAATCGAAGGACTGAGATTTCTCAACACCTCGGCAGTAACGAGCATGAGAGCCATGTTCTACCGCTGCCTCAAGCTCGAAAGCATAGACGTGAGCCACTTCGACACGCGTAACGTAACGGACATGAGCCAGATGTTTTTCTGCTGTGCAAACGTGCTGAGGCTCGAAGTGGCTGGCTTCAACACACAGAAGACAACCGACATGAGCGAGATGTTCTACGGCTGCGAGAATGTTAAGGCTCTCAATGTGAGCCGTTTCAGTACCGAAAAGGTGAAAAGCATGACCGGAATGTTTAACGGCTGCACGAGTCTTGCGAGCCTTGATGTGCGCAGTTTTCGCACCGCGATGGTTGAGGATATGAGCAAGATGTTCTGCAACTGCGAAAGTCTTGCGAGCCTTGACGTAAGCAGCTTTGTTACGGCAAACGTCAAGAATATGCGAATGATGTTTTGCGGTTGCAAGATGCTCAAAACACTCGACGTGAGCCACTTCGATACATCTAACGTTGAGAATATGAGCGGCTTGTTTGCTGGCTGCGTGGGCTTTGCGAGCATCAACTTAAGCAATTTCAAAACCGGGAACGTGACCGATATGAGCGGAATGTTCGACAACTGCAAGAATGTGAAGATTCTCGACTTGTCGAAATTCAATACCGAAAAGGTGGAGAATATGCACGACATGTTCGAAGGATGCAGCAGTCTTTCGAGCCTCGACATCAGCCATTTCGACACGCGTAGCGTAACAAGTATGCAGACTATGTTTGCCGTATGCCGCAGTCTGAAGGAACTCGATTTGAGCCACTTCCGTACCGAAAAGTCCGAAGATATGAGTGGTATGTTTAAGGGCTGCGACGCTCTTGAACGCATTAATCTGAACAGATTCAGCACGGCAAATGTATCGACAATGCAAGCCATGTTCTACGGCTGCAAGAGTCTTACAAATATCGACCTTGGCAGTTTCGATACCCGTAAGACTGGCAGTATGGCAATGATGTTTGGAGAGTGCTCAAAACTCAGTACGATATATGTGGGCAAAAACTGGAAATACGCCAACAAAAAAGCCGAAATGACCGCCGGATGTCCGAAAGTTAAATGGGTTCAGAGAAAATGAAAAGTCGTGTTTTGGTGACAGTCGTTTGTGTTTTTCTTGCCTCGTGCTGGAATGAAAAATGCGGTCCGCCCGAAGGCAAATGGGTTCCCAATGCACATTGGATAGGTGGACCTGATGGCGGATATTGGTATGAACTGAAGGAAGTGCGAGGCGATACAATGCATTTTTGCATATACAACGAATGGACGTTAGAAAAAGAGATTGATGCCGATTTTGTTGACGAAAACGGACTTGGCATCTCGCAAGATGAGTTCTGGTTTAATTATATCAGTTGTTACGATGGGCATGTTATTCACCTTACACTAGTCTCGGCAGACAGGTATTACACGTTGCGCAAAGTGGAAACGTACTGATTTTGCCTTCTGTTAAGCCGAATTTTCGCGCTCGAGGTTGTGTTTTGGGGATAGCCGTCTTCTGTCAAGCCGAATTTCCGAATTCGGCTTTGGAAAAAATGGGAATTTGTCGCTCGAACTTGTTCGCTTGCTACCAAAGGGATGCAAGAATTCCCACCGCTAAAAACTTTACGCATATCTTTTTGCCGCTTTGCGACAATGGGAGTATCATGAAATGATTATTCGGAATGACGCTGAAAGCGTCACCTCTCAGTAACCGCAGTATTCGTAGAATCTGCGGACAGAAATGATATGGATATTTTCGACCCTGAAAGCGGTCGCCCATTGCGACAGATGGGGCACTCTTTCAGAGTGCTTTCCGTTTATTAGTCTTATTCCGTAGGTCGGAACGACCTGCGATTACTTAGCGGAGACGCTTTCAGCGTCTATAAGAACTGTAAGAATTATTCGGGATAGTCTCGGGTTTCATTCGTGTTTTCAGCGTCTGTAATAGTAAAATCGACAGTCGGCAAGGATATCCCGAACTCGATAAATAATTGAATTATGAATTGTCTCCCTACCCATAGAAACTCTTCATAAGATTTTAGGCGAACCACCATAGAACCTTTTGGCTATCCTTTGAATAGCTTCCATGTACCTTTCAGCTTGCTTGGATGTACCATAGATGTACCTTGGATGTTGCTTGGATGTACCTTGCCGCTATTTTATATTTACAAAAAGAATAATTCGTATCATAATTATCCTTTACAACTCCTCGGCAATTATGAATTGTGAATTGTCAACTGTGAGTTGTCATTTATCTCAGTTTTTTCAATTGTCAACTTTCTCTAAGTCCATTGTCAATTGTGAATTGTCAATTCTCAAGTGTATATAATCGTCGAAATCTTGTCATCGGCAAAGACCTCTTGTGCTACCGCTTGAAGCGTCTCGGCAGTCAGATTGTCGATGCGTTTGAAAAGCTTAGCCTGACTCTCGAACTTGCCGTAGTGCAGAAAACATTTTGCCGCGCTCAGAATGGTGTTCTCAAAGTTGTCGGCAGCAACGCCTATCTCGCCCTTTATCTGCCTCTTGGCAGCCGACAGCGTAGTGGCGTTTATAGGCTTGTCGCATAGCTTCTGCAACTCGCTTTTCACAAGGCGGATGCACTTCTTGTGGTCGTGCTCGTCGCAGCCAAAATAGATGCAGAACGCGCCCGTATCCGTGTAGCTCGTGATGTTGCTCTCTACGCTGTAGACCAGTCCGCGTTTCTCGCGCAGACTGATGTTTAGGCGCGAGTTCATGCCCGGACCGCCAAGAATATCGTTCAGCAGATAGAGAGCCGTGCGCTTCTCGTCGTAGGCATCGAAGCCACGGCCGCCAATCATGACGTGCGCCTGATGCGTGTCTTTGTCAATCACGATGTTCTGGGCAGAGTAGGGCAGAGGTTTGCTGCGTCGTTTGGCAGAGCGTGCCTTCAGATAGTCGCTCTGCTGTTCAATAGTCATACCGTACATGGCATGGTTTACTGTCTGGTTGCCATATCCGCCCATGTACTTATGTGCCAGTTTCACCACCTTGTCGAAATCAACATCGCCGCGCACAAAGAAAACCATGTTGTCGGGCATGTAGAAGCGTTCCGTCCATCTTAGCGCATCGGCCGTGGTGTATTGCTTCAGCAGAGCCTCGTCGCCAAGAATGTTGCGTCCCAGCGGATGATTCAGAAAAATCATATTCTCGAAATCGTCGAAAATCAGTTCGGAGGGCGAATCTTTGTAGCTGTCAATCTCGTCGAGAATCACCTCAACCTCCTTGTCTATCTCGTTCTGCGGAAACACGCTGTTGAACACGATGTCCGAGATAAGTTCGGTAGCGCGTTCAAGATGCTCCTTCAGAATGGCGGCATACACCACCGTCTCTTCCTTGTTGGTATAGGCGTTGAGGTCGCCGCCCACCGTCTCCAATCGGTTTATTATGTGCCACGATTTGCGGTGCGTGGTGCCCTTGAACACCATGTGCTCGCAGAAGTGAGCCATTCCGCTCTCCTCAGGCATCTCGTCGCGCGTACCGGCATCTATTGCCAGTCCGCAGTAAACAACGTTTGTAGATGATGATGTGTGTATTATACGCAGTCCGTTAGGAAGCGTAAAAGTACTGTATTGTGTATCCATTAAATGCGCTCAAAAAAACTTTGCAAAGGTACTAAGATATTTGATATTTTTTTATTGAAATACCGAAAAAAATATTTATGTTTGCGCTATGGAAAGAATAGGAGTTTACTGTTCATCTTCGGTAAAGATTGACAAAAAGTATTTTGACGCCGCGCAGCAGCTTGGCGAGTGGATAGGCTCAAATGGCAAGTGGCTTGTTTACGGCGGCAGCAACCGCGGAACAATGGGAACGCTGGCATCGGCTGTTAAGCAGAGCGGCGGCAGGGTGATGGGCGTTGTGCCCACGGCTCTCGAAGAGAGAGACATAGTGAGCGACGACCTCGACGTAAACTTCAGGTGCGAGAATCTGAGCGACCGCAAGGACATAATGATTCAGGAGAGCGACATACTCGTGGCTCTGCCCGGCGGCGTCGGCACGCTCGACGAGATTTTCACCACCTTGGCGGCGCGCTCGCTCAACTATCACGGCAAAAAGACCGTGCTCTACAATCTCGACGGCTTCTGGAATCCGCTTATACAACTCCTTGCCGATATTGAGCAGAAAGGCTTTGCCAACTGTCCGTACAGCACAATGTTCTGCGTGGCAGATAACTTTGACGAACTGACAGATATTCTGTCTGAATAAAACATAATTATTAACTTGTTAAACTGACAAAAAAAAGAAGTATTGGAATGAAAAAAATGATTTTAACAGCCGCTACTTTGGCTATACTTTGCTCTTGTGGTGGACAGAAGACTGAGGCTGGCGATGCTCAGGACTCACTCGTAGAGGTAACTCCAGAGAACCCAGACGAACTTCTTGATACAGCTAAGGTCGAGACCCTTACTCCAGAGGAGACAAAGGTTGAGATGGAAAAGATTCAGGCTAAGGTTGAAAGCGGCGAGGCTACTGAACAGGAAAAGACCTTGTGGGAGAAGCTGAAGGCGCGCTACAACGATGCTAAGGCTGCGAGCGGCAAGAACGATGCTGCTGGCGTTACAGGCGCAGCATCGGGCGCAGTAAACGATGTGTCTAAGGCTGTTGGCAAGGACGGTGCAGTAAACAAGAAGGCCGAAGAGGTTAACACCAAGGTTCAGGAGACTCAGCAAAAGGTGAACGAGACCAAGGAGGCTGCCAAGACAACCGTAAACAACGTGAAGGAAGCAGCCAATGCCTTCAAGAACTTGGGCAAGAAAGAATAATCCTTGATATTATTTTAGAGAAAGACGGGAACAACTCAAAAGATTGCTCCCGTCTTTTTTAGCGTTAGAATGCTGTTATAGACGCTTTCTGCGTCATTCATAAGCCTTTACTTTATACAGTTCGTATTCTTCATCTTTTATGTCGTCTGTAAATAGCTTGACATCGCAAGAGATTGGAAAATAAATATAGAAAGCTGGTAAATTCCAATCTACCTGTTTTACAATTCGGGATTCAAAGAAGTTATATGCATCGTCTGTGCTTAAAAATCTCGTGTCGACTGCAGCTCTAACAACTTTCCCTTTTATTCGGTACACCCAAGCACCATATATGTGCTCTTTGTCCGTATAGTAATATGTCTTATCGATTTCAGAAATGTTAAGAGGTTTTGCATCTTGACATTTCTCTAACTCTTCTCCCCAATAGGCATCAAACGGTGGGGATAAAAGCAGACGGCTACATCTAAGATTTGGGCATTTCAAAAAGTTTTTTAACCGACTCTTAAAATGTAGGAAATTATCAATATAATCATTATTTACCCTTATGTCGATAACGAATGTATTTGGATCGTGTATTTTTTCATACTCAGAAAGAGAAAATACACGTATTAATGCCAAATCCACTTTAAACGTGTCTTTATGAAGACAATAATCAGAAAATGCAGTACGGGCATTTCTTGATTGTGCAACAACTTCTGTCATACCGAATGACAGGAATAATAGTAATATTAAATATTTCATTCTACATTTGATTTAACGGTTCTACCTAAAGAATAATGTTCTGTTAAGATATGATGTTTTGCCGTTGCGACAATGGAATTGCAAATTCCCATAAACATATCGTATATCCGGGGACAGTTACTGGAACCTTATTTCGTGTGGATATCTATCATAAAAGAAATCATATATAGGGGAAAATCTCTTATCGTGTCCATAATAACCCCATTTTGTCATTATTTTTTTGTCTTTATATTTAAATTCCATATTGCTGCAGTTTGTTGAATAAAGAATAAATTCAGTAGAATCTATTTTCTCTATTACCTTCAGATATTCGTTAAGGCTATCCATTTCTAAGGCTGTTAGTTTTACGCTATCCATTTTGAAATTTGGTTCTACTACAAAGTCCACAAGTCCCGTTGATGGATTTACACGTCCGCTCACCATCTTATAATCGTGAGAGTACATATACATGAAAGAATCCTTGAAACTTATCTGTATATATCTCTTTGGGTTATTGTCTGCTGACAAGGTACAGACAAAGTGAGAAAGATTCTCTTTCGCCTTATTTACACATGATGATAATGAAATGATTATCAGCAGCAACACAACGATTTTACGACTTCCAAGTAGTGTGTGCTTTTTGTTTTGTAACATGATGTTTCTTTCTAAGTTTATTTAGTTAGATAATATTCTTATTACTTGCTTTATTTACGCAAAGCTCGTTTTTTCTTTGCTTTTTTTAGCAGGAATTTGTAAAAGCCGGGAGATTTGTATATCTCGGAAACCAAATGATGGTCAGCATTAGGGTTAGTGACAGCTAACCAAATATCATCTGATTTTATATACATCCTAAAAAACTTAACTTTCGTATAATAATCTAATGCCAGTAATTCTTTATTTTTAAAGTTGTCATCTACAAGTGCAAAAGTTATGGGATGATCCGAAACTATTTCTTTTTTATCAAAAAATGTTTCAATACTTTTCTTGTCATTTTCTGATAGAATGAGAGTATCTTTAAAATAAGATTCATTAACACCTTCCTGAATAACATTCTTGCTATATAGCAATTTGCATATAGTTGAACTGTCAAAACGCAGAGTATCGCCAAAAAACACGTTTTGTGCCTCGATTTTTATTGAGAAGAATGTTAAAAGAATAAGCAACAGGTATTTCATTATCATTCTGTTTTTTGCATTATTTTATGCAAAAATAGCTTTTTGTATGAAAAGTTAGGCATGAAAAATGAAAAAAGTGAAAGATGCTTTTGGGGACAGAAAACAAAAGAACTCGCAACCGCGCGAATGTTATCGATGCGATTGCGAGTAAGTGTGTGTTATTTCAGTAACTCGTTTCTGCTATTTATTCGAAGAACTTCTTCCAGTCGTCCTTTGTCTTTTTAGGACCGCGCATTTCGGTGTATCCGCGCTCCTCGCGGCTCGGCTTCTTTTTCTTTGGCTTGCTCTCGGCATTCTGCTTGCCGCGTGTGCCCTTGTCGCCCTTGCGCGAGCCGCCTCTTGCAGCACCCTTGTCGTCGCCGGCATCGGCTACCTCAACGCTTATGCGTCTGTCCTTGTATTTTGCCTTCGATGAAGAGAATCCGCGGAGCACATCCTTTGTGGCGTTCTCCTCAACCTCGAAGAACGAGAAGTTCTTCATAAGGTCGATGCGACCAATCTCGATGCGACCCTTAACGTTCTTGTTAATGAGGTCGATGATGGTTGCTGGGTTGATGTTGTCAGTCTTTCCGAGGTTGATGAACATTCGGGTGAAGCCCTCTTCTGCCTTGCGTGAGCGTGGAGCTTTTCCGTCGCGACCGTCGCGTTTGCCGCCCTTGCCCTTTGACGACGAGTCTCTGTCGGCATTTCGCTTCTCAGAAGGCTCTTCAATCTCAGGTGCATTCTTGTAGTATTCGAGGAAGCGGTTGAACTCCAGCGAAACTACGCGCTTTATGATGTCTTCCTTCTCCAGCCAGTCGAACTTGCGATAGATTTCTGGCAGGAACGAAGCAATTTCTTCCTCGTTTACCTTAACCTTTTCAATCTGGTTCACCAAGTTGTAGAGCTGCTTCTCGCAGATGTCCTTTCCTGTAGGGATTGTTCCCTTCTCGAAAGTCTTCTTTATAATCTTCTCGATGTCGCGCAGATGGCGGCGTTCCTTAACGTGTATGATGGCGATGCTGATGCCCTTCTTGCCCGCACGACCGGTACGTCCGCTTCGGTGAGTGTAGTTCTCAACATCATCAGGCAGACCGTAGTTGATAACGTGCGTAAGGTCGTCAACATCAAGTCCGCGCGCAGCCACGTCGGTAGCCACCAAGAGCTGAGTGCGGTGCTGGCGGAACTTCTGCATTGTAAGGTCGCGCTGCTGTTGCGAAAGGTCGCCGTGCAGACAGTCGGCGTTGTAGCCGTCCTGAATAAGCTTGTCGGCAATCTCCTGAGTCTCTACTCGAGTGCGGCAGAAGATGATACCGTAAATGTCGGGATAGAAGTCGGCTATGCGCTTCAGTACAAGATACTTGTCCTTGGCATGAACCAAGAAATACTGGTGCGACACGTTGGCAGAGCCTTCGTTCTTAGTACCGATGGTAATCTCTTTAGCGTTGTGCAGATAGTTCTTGCTAATGCGCGAAATCTCGGCATTCATAGTGGCAGAGAACAGCAGGCACAGACGCTCGTCAGGAATCTGCTCGAAGATGGCGTTGATGCTGTCGGTGAATCCCATGTTAAGCATCTCGTCAGCCTCGTCGAGAATAACGCGCTTAACGTTGTCGAGATGCACAACGCCGCGTTCGATAAGGTCAATAAGTCGTCCCGGAGTGGCAACGATAATCTGCACACCTCGTTTTAGTGAACGTATCTGACTCTCGATAGAAGAACCGCCGTATACTGGCAGTACCTTCAAGTCGTCTATGTATTTTGAATAATCGTTAAGATCGTCTGCAATTTGCAGACAAAGCTCGCGTGTAGGACTCAGGATAAGTGCCTGTGGAACGCGTTCTTTCGGGTTTACCAACTGGATAACGGGCAGACCGTAGGCTGCTGTTTTGCCTGTGCCTGTCTGTGCCAGTGCTACAAGATCATTTTCGTTACTAAGTAGATAAGGAATCACTTCCTCCTGTACGGGCATTGGATTTTCGTAGCCCTTTTCTTTAATTGCCTTGAGAATCTCCTCCGAGATACCAAGTTCTTCAAATGTCTTCAATATTTTATACAAATTAAATAATCGGGTGCAAAGATAATTCTAATTTATGAATTAGCGGTTATAACTTACTGATTATTTTTGTAATAGGGACGAAAAAAACATAGCCGGCCTTCACAGGTCGGCTATGCCCAAAACAAGCATGATCATAAAATTACTTATAAATTTCAAATACTGTTGGTTAAGGTTTAGAGATTATATTTTGAAAAACATTTTACAGATTTTATATATCGTTTCTTTTACCTTGAGAAGAAGTCGAAGTTAATGTTAAAGAACGGAAAGTCAGGCTGAGGCTGCTGTTGTCTGTTTTGCTCCTTTGGCTGACTATCGGTGTTGTTCTTGTTGATGAGAATAAGTTCGATGGTGCTGCCCTGACTGTTCATCTGTATGAACTTGCGGCTCTTCTTTCCGTAGAACACAAGCGTGTTGCTTGTTGAGTTGAACGAGTTGCTGCTGTAAACCTCGTTGGCATTCTCGCTCTCCTTGCGGAAGGCGTTGTAGAGTTTTGTGAAGGTGGTATTGTCGGCATGGACAATAGTCAGCTTCTTCACCGTCTTTACTATGTTGTGCGTGCGAGGGTCTCGCTTCACAATGTTCTGCAGGTGGCAGATGTCTTCTTTCTTTTCGAGGCTGTTAACCAGTTTCTCGATGCTCTGCTGCGCCTTGCATTCCAGTCCGAATGCGGTGAACATGCAGACGGTGAGTGACAATATTTTAGAACTTATACTCATAATCATTTCTTTTAATCTTCGTTAAGGAATTCGTTAACTCTGGCCTGAGCCTCGCTGTTGTTGATGCTGCTTGCCATAACGCTCTGTATGTTGTCGTCTTTGTCGCTGATTTCAGAGAGCTGTGCAACTTGCTTTTCAATGTTGTCGGCCTCTTTCATCGTGTTGTCAATCATCAGTTTCAGCGTCTCTTTGTCGGTTACGCGCTTTCCGTTCTGCATAACGTAACTGCCTTCGTAGGTGTAAAGTTCGTCGGCATCGTTCTTTAGCAGTCCGAATGATATGCCGAATATGAGCACGATGCTTGCCGCTATGCTTGCGGCGAACATAAAGATGCGTTTCTTCGGTTTCTTTGTATCAACCGGCTTTAGTTGTATCACCTTGGCTGTGCTGTGCTCCGCCTCGGTCAGGGCTTGTGCCGAGAGGCTTTCATCGAGTCCGCTTTCGAAGTATGCAAACATCTCCCTGTATTGGGCTATGTGTTGCGGCAGGTCTTTCTCGGTGGCGAAGAAGCGGTAGAGTTCCTTTTCTTCGTCATTCGAGGTTTCGCCTTCCATAAAGCGGTCAATGTAGAGTTCCACATTGTTGATGTCAATATGTAAAATATCACCCATAGGCATATTATTGGTTATATCTTTCGGTTTAGGAATTGGTCTCTTATTTTCTTTCGTGCCCTACTAAGATTTTGTCTTACGGCATCGGGTTTGCTTCCTATCATCTGGGCGATTTCATCAATTTCCAAGCCTTCAACGTGTTTCATTCTCAGTACCGTTTGTTGCATGTCGGGCAGTAGGCCGATAAGGCGCATCACCTCCGAGGTTTCCTCGGCGTCCATCATGTCGTTCTCGAACGACGATGTGTCGGCAATCTGCGCCATCGTGTCTTCGTCAACATCGGCCTTGTGGTCGTCGCGGATGGCATTCAGACTAAGGTTTCGGATTATGGTTGTAGCCAATGCGTCAACCGAGCGATACTGTTCCAGGCTGTCGTGAATGTTCCACAATTTCAACAGTGTGTCCTGAACCAGATCTTCAGCCTTATCCTCGTCGTGCACCATCCTGATGGCATATCTGACGAGCATAGGTCGGAGGCGCGTTGCTTCCTTTTCGAATCCCTGTCGTTCCATCTTTCATAGTGATGACACATGCGTTGCGCTTTTGTGACATCATTTTTTATATTTTTTAAAATTATTTTGTTTCGCCGCTGATTTTCAGCTCGTTGATGAGACGCGGTGAGTTGCCCCACTTCTCGATTAGGTACAGAATGTAGCGCACGTCGACTCCAATGCAACGCTGAAGGTTAGGCTCGAAGGTGATGTCGCTGCTCATTGCCTCCCAGTTGCCGTCGAAGGCGAGACCGAGCAGTTCGCCCTTGCCGTTGAACATCGGCGAGCCTGAGTTTCCGCCGGTGATGTCGTTGTTTGTGAGGAAGCAGAGCTGCATCGTGCCGCTTTTCTTGTCGGCATATCGTCCGAAGTTGTTTGATTTGTACAGTTTCATCAGTTCAGGCTCTACGAAATACTGCATGTCGCCGCTGCCGTCTTTCTTAGGACCGAGGTTTTCGAATTTCTCGATAATTCCGCGCGGAGTGGAGTAGTAGCCGAACGCCATGGCATCTTTCGGCTCGTAGCCGCCCACCACGCCATAACTCATGCGCATGGTTGAGTTGGCGTCAGAATAGAAAAGTCTGTCGCTCTGCATCAGTCGCATAGAACGGTTCAGAAGTCGTTCGTTCTTGTCTATGATGTCGGTTGCGATAGCCATGTTCTGCTGAAGTTCGAACAACTTGACCATTATGTCAATGCAGATTTCAGAGGCGGCATCCTTGCTCATGTCGCATTTTAGCGTACCGCTGAAAAGTCTTCTCAAACCGTCTATCGTGCTGAAATTAGATGCGGCGTAGATGCTGTCGGCAAAAGCGTTGTAGTCGCCCTTGAAATCATTTTTTATGCGCTTGTAACACTCGGGCAGGTAAGCCTCGTTGTAGTTTACCTGCTCGGCATATTCCTTCAGCATGGCGGCAAAAATCTCCTTATCGGTGTCGATGTCCATGTTGTTGTATCGGTCGGCAATCGACTTTATCTGTTGCTGAAGATTCTCGTTGTCGTTGCTGAAATCGGTATTTAGTAAGGTGAAGACGATGCCCAGAAGGTCGGCCCCCTCGTAGAAAGCCTCGTTTATGAGGAACAGCGTGCGATAGTCGTTCTTCCTTTTCTTGTAAGCCTTTCCGAGGATAGGCAGAAGATTGCGATAGTATTCCGAATGGGTAGAGTCGCTCTGAATCCACTCGTGCAAGTCCTTCTCAAGAGCCTGCTTCTTTTCGATGATGTGCAGTTCCTTGATGCTGTTGTTCATGCCGATGCTGTTCTTCCAGTAGTTAGAACTGATATCATACTTAGAGTCGTACTTTATGCGCACAACAGGGTTGGCGTCCATGTGCTTGCGCCATATCTGCTGCTTCACACCGCGCATGTCTATGAGCACTTGGTTAAGACATTCCATGCGCTCCTTAATGCCGTAAGACGACAGGTAGCGGCATGTCTCGCCCGGATATCCGATGGTCATGCAGAACGAACCTTCGTTGTATCCGTCGAGCGACACGGGCGCGTATGCCTTAGCCTTCAGCGGCACGTTGTCTTTGCTGTAGGCGGCAGGCTTGTTGTCCTTGTCGGCATAAATTCTGAAGATGGAGAAGTCGCCCGTCTGTCGCGGCCACATCCAGTTGTCGTTCTCGCCTCCGAATTTTCCTACCGATGCCGGTGGGGCGAAGACAAGACGAATGTCGGTATAGTCGCGGTACACGTTTATGTAGAACTCGTTTCCCTGATAGTACGAACTTATCTCGGCGCGCAGGGTAGAGTCGTGCTCCACCTCTTTCTGCTGTATTATTACAGAAATGGAGTCGATGATATGCTGGCGCATGAACTCGTTCTTGCAGTTGCCTATTGCTTCGTTCATCTCGGCAGTAATGTTGCGTGTCGAGACAAGGAAACTGACGAACAGATTCTCGATTGGCAGTTCCTCTTCGAACGACTGCGATACGAATCCGTTCTTTATGTAGTCGTGCTCCGCGCTGCTCTGCTGCTGAATGCTCTCGAATCCGCAATGGTGGTTGGTGAAGACCAGTCCCTCGGGCGAGACTACTACGCCTGTGCAGAATCCGCCGAAACTAACCACGGCATCCTTAAGCGAGCCGTTCTGCGTGCTGTAAAGTTGCTGCGGAGTGAGTTTCAGCCCCAAACTCTGCATTCGCTTAACGGTCTGAGCCGGAAGGTTGTTGAGCATCCACATGCCCTCGTCGGCTCTGGCGATAGTAGATGCGAGTATTATCAACAGAAACAATATTTTCCTCATGATGTTTTTATGGTATAAGTATTTGTATGTCTGTCTCTTATTTTTTGAAGAACTTGCCAATCACAGGCAATGCCTTCAGCGGAAAGTCTTTCTTTACAAGATATGCTATGAAGACCATCAGAAGTAACGTGTTGCATGCCAGTCGTGCGGCGATGTGCCAGTCTGCCGGAACAAGATATACCGATGCGGCATAGATGGCAGCCGTAAGCACGACGTAGCAGAAAATGTCCTTCAGCGGATAGTTGATAGGATATTTCTTCTGACCAACGATGTACGACAGAACCATAGACGTTCCGTATCCGGCAACGCCAGCCCATGCACAAGCCATGTATCCGTATTCAGGAATGAAGATGATGTTGATGGCGATGAGCACAATGCAGCCGATGCCCGAGAAGTATGCTCCCCAGATAGTCTTGTCTATCAGTTTGTACCAGAACGACAGGTTGAAGTAAACGCCCATCATTATCTCGGCAGTCATCACGATAGGAACGACCTTCAGACCTTCCCAGTAGTCCTTTCCGATGATATGCTTTATCACGTCAAGATAGAGCATTACGCAAAGGAATGCCAGAAGCGTGAAGATAAGGAAGTACTTCATCGCCTTGGCGTAAGTGTCGCGGCTGTCCTTGTCCTTCTCCTTGCTCTTTCCAAACACGAAAGGCTCGTAGGCATAGCGGAATGCCTGCGTAATCATTGCCATAATCATGGCTATCTTTACGGCTGCTCCGTAGATGCCAAGCTCAACCTTGCCCTGACTTCCGGGGCAGGCAATCGGATAAATAAGCTTGTCGGCAGTCTGGTTCAGAATTCCGGCGATGCCGAGAACGAGGATTGGCCATGAATATGAAAGCATCTTCTTGAAAAGCTGCGCATCGAACACCCACCTGAAGCCTATCAGCTCAGGCCAGAACCATACTGTTATGCTTGCCGTACACAGAAGGTTTATGGCAAAGGCATATCCAACGCTCACGGCCGGATTGTATATGTGTCCCACGATGTCGGGATGAGTCTTGTACAACTCTGGCAGCCATGCAAAGTAGAGCAGGTTGAGCAGGATGTTCATGATGACGAACAGAAGCTTGAGAGATGCAAACTTTATCGGCCTTTTCTGATATCTCAGAAACGCGAACGGAATACATTGGAAGGCATCTATCGCCACGCAGATGAACATTATTGCAACGTAGTGGCGATGAGCCGAATAGCCCATGAAGTCGGCTATAGGGTCGAGAAAGGCGAGTACGCACGCCACAAACATGAGCGATGTTGCGCCCACGCTTATAAGCGTTGTTGAGTAAACCCTCATAGGGTCTACGCCTTCCTTGTTTGCAAAGCGGAAGAATGTCGTCTCCATTCCGTAGGTAAGGATTACGAGCAGAAGCGCCGTATATGCGTATATGTTGGTAATTACGCCGTATCCGCCCGACTCTACTGCGATTTTTGCCGTGTAGAGCGGTACGAGAAGATAGTTCAGAAATCGTCCGACAATGCTGCTTAGGCCATATATTGCTGTATCTTTAGCAAGTGATTTTAAGTTTGCCATCTTATTCTTTAAAGTAAATTTTTATTATCCGAAAAATGCGTATGCTATGAATATTGCCGCTATGATTCCGGCAAGGTCGGCAAGCAGTCCGCAGGTAACGGCGTGGCGAGTGTTTCTTACGCTCACGCTTCCGAAGTAGACTGCAAGTATGTAGAATGTAGTATCGGTAGAGCCTTGGAAGATGCAACTCAGTCTGCCCACGAACGAGTCTACTCCGTGAGTCTGCATGGCATCAATCATCATTCCTCGTGCTCCGCTTCCGCTCAGAGGCTTCATTATAGCCGTTGGCAGAGCCTCTACAAAGTCGGTATTCATGCCGCATAAGGCTATGGTGTTGCTTATGCCCTTTATCAGCATATCCATCGCTCCCGATGCCCTGAAAACGCCGATGCCTACGAGGATAGCCACAAGGTACGGAATTATTCGGATGGCGGTATTGAAACCATCCTTCGCGCCCTCGATAAATGCCTCGTAAACATTTATCTTCTTTATCAGACCGGCAACGATGAAACTGATTATTATGCTGAACAGCAAGATGTTGGCGACGAGCGTGCTCACAACCTGCATTTTCTCCTTCTCCATTCCGCTGAAGCCCCATATTATCAGACCCACCGCGGCGCATAGACCGCCGAGGGTGAGCATGAGCGTGCGGTTAAACAGATTTATCTTCTGGAACAGACAGGTTATCACTATTCCGGTGATGGTTGAGAAGAATGTAGCAAGCAGAATAGGGATGAAGATGTCGGTTGGCTGTGCCGCTCCCATCTGTGCGCGATACACGAGGATGCTTATAGGTATAAGCGTCAGTCCCGACGTGTTGAGCACAAGGAACATAATCATCGAGTTGCTTGCCGTGTCTTTTTTCTGGTTCAGTTCCTGCATACCCTCCATAGCCTTCAGTCCCAGCGGAGTGGCGGCGTTGTCGAGTCCCAGCATATTGGCGGCAAGGTTCATAAAGATACTTCCCGTTACGGGGTGTCCCTTCGGAATGTCGGGAAACAGTTTGCAGAATATAGGGCTGAGCAGACGCGACAGAACGTTTATCACGCCTCCCTTCTCGCCAATCTTCATTATGCCGAGCCATAGCGACAGCGTTCCGGTTAGTCCGAGCGAGATTTCGAAGGCTGTCTTGCTCGACTCGAATGTCGATGTCATCATGGCAGGAAAGACCTCGGTGTTGCCCATGAAGCACAGTTGCACCAGTCCCATAACAAAGGCAATGATGAAGAATGCTACCCATATATAGTTTAAGACCATAATCTTGTTGGTTTTAAGATGTTAAAAGTCGCTGTCGTCGAACAGACCTTTCTGCAACTTGTGCTTCAGTATGCTCTTGCCCAAGTGACTGTATGCCAGTTCTGTAACCTCGCGGCCTCGTGGCGTGCGCTTTACGAATCCCTCTTTTATCAGGAACGGCTCGTACACTTCCTCTATCGTGCCCGGGTCTTCGCCAATGGCTGTGGCTATGGTGCTTATGCCCACAGGACCGCCGCCAAATTTGTCGATGATGGTACAGAGAATCTTGTTGTCAATCTCGTCCAGACCGTATTTGTCTATGTTCAGAGCCTCCAGAGCGTAGTTAGCCACCTCGGTGGTTATCTTGCCGTTGCCCTTGACCTGAGCAAAGTCGCGCACACGTCTCAGCAGCGAGTTGGCAATACGCGGCGTGCCTCGGCTGCGGCTTGCAATCTCGCCGGCGGCATCGCAGTCGCACTCCACGTTGAGCAGTCGTGCCGAGCGGCTTATGATTTTGGTAATCACATCGTTGTCGTAATACTCAAGATGCAGGTTTATGCCGAATCGGGCGCGGAGAGGGGCGGTGAGTGCTCCGCTGCGCGTTGTTGCGCCCACGAGGGTGAACGGATTCAGGTCAATCTGAATGCTTCGAGCCGACGGACCTTTGTCAATCATTATGTCTATTCGGTAATCCTCCATCGCCGAGTACAGATATTCCTCGACCACGGGGCTGAGGCGGTGAATCTCGTCGATGAACAGAACGTCGTTAGGCTCGAGTGATGTAAGAATTCCGGCAAGGTCGCCCGGCTTGTCGAGCACGGGGCCCGATGTAATCTTCATGTTTACGCCAAGTTCGTTGGCTATGATGTTGCTCAGGGTAGTCTTTCCCAGTCCCGGAGGTCCGTGCAGCAGCGTGTGGTCGAGCGGTTCGCCTCTCATCTTAGCTGCCTGAACGAAAATATCAAGGTTCTCAACCACCTTTTGCTGACCGTTAAAATCGCTGAATTGTAGTGGTCGGAGGGCTTTTTCAAACTCTTTTTCCTTGGGCGTTAAAGACTCATTTCTGATATCAAAATTATCTTCCATGCTGCAAAGTTAGTGCTTTTTATTTGTAACTTTGTTTATTTGTTGCGAAAAATTTTAAAATGATGGTTATCAGTCGCTATAAAAGGATTTTTGAGTCATAAAAAACGCCATCTTATTATTTTTTTTAACTTTTTTCTTGGCTATTCAAAAAGTAATACATACTTTTGTAGTGCAAAACAGATTATTACAAAGAAAGATATATTTCTTTTAGGTTAAAAGAAAGGATAGCTAAAATGATCAATGCTGTTAGGTATTAAGAATGATGTGGAAGCGCTTGCAAGTGATTGTAGGTGCTTTCTTTTGTTTTGTGCTCGTACCTTAATGTCTATATTAGGTTATTTTGTGTGTCTTTTTTGAATTAACAATTCGGGAGTTGAAAAATTCAGACAATTGAAAATTCACAATTCAGAATTCATAATTCAAAATTGCTTTCTTAATTAGAGAAAGTTGAAAATTCTGAGGCAATTCACGATTGACAACTTAGGATTTATAACGAACAATTTCGTCAGAAATTGTTCGTTTGGTATATGCAAAATAGAAGGTAGGAAGAAGGTAGGAAGAAGGTAGGAAGAAGGTAGATAGAAGGAAGGAAGAAGGTAGATAGAAGGAAGGTAGATTCAAGGTGCATTCAAGTAAGCCGGAAGATACGGGGAAGAGCTTATGAGGGTAGACTAATGGTTGAGAATCGGAATAGGTTAACTCTTAATAGGTAATTGCCAATGTAGCAATTTGGTTTAGTATGGGTGGTGTGAAACTTTGGGGAAGCCTAACTTCTATTTGACGTGTAAATTGTAGAAAAAGAGCACTAATTTGTCTTTTGGTAAATACTAAATGGTGCCAAGCTATATGTAGGCTATATGTAAGCTGTATTTAAGCTATATGTATGCTATATGCAAAGTATAGCCAGAGTAGGAATAGGCTATGGGAAAGCTGAACGTTTAAAAATGAAAGTTGGAAAAATCGGGAGTGTTTCATACGCAGTTGACAGACCCTAAATTGGCGAGATTGTTCTTACTTTTCGAAAAATGGCGGGCTGAAAAATGGGCTTAAAACAAATATTATTTGTATATTTACCGCCAAATAGTAGTAATTTGAAAAACGGATGCATCTGCCAGTTCTAAGATTTTCATGCTGTCAGATTCGAAAATCGGGCATAACTGGGGGGGTAGTGGTTGATGTAGCCGCACTTTGAGTATTGGCAAGTTGAAAAACTTAAATATATGAAAATCTCAAAAAAAATAAGATACGTTTTTGATTTCGTATTTTTTACATATTGTCGTTTCTATATTGATGTATCTTCTCGAAATGCTACTCCTTACGAGAATGGATGTTGTATTTATTTTGTAACATTATCAGTTTATGTAGGAGGCTTAATTTGTATAATTGAAAATGCCATGTCGTTAGATGAGGAGATAATTTTATACACAGGACTTGCGCTGTTTGGTATAGGTTCGATAATAGGTTTTATTTTCCCGTATCTGCACAAGGATTATTACAAGTACTTACATGAAAAATTCTATGATGATTATGGTGAAGAAGACTTGGCTATTCCAATTATTCTGACTATAGCTCCATTGGTAATCTTGTATTTCATTATAAAATAATATAACTGTGAAAATATTAACAATAATCTTCGCCATCATTAGTATGGTGGCAAAGGCACAGTCAATTATATTTGCTGATGAAAAAGAAAATAGTATTTGTTACAGGCATTAGTTTGTTGGTATTGGCAATAGGTTTATTTCTGTGCGTAGATATAAGCTACGACAAGCTGGATTTAAATGCCACCGAAGAACCGCCCACAAAAACAGCATTTTGGGTGGGTGCTCCCGACTTTGGCTGCTGGTACGACATATTAGAAATAGATTCAACCACTCATCGTGCAAGAATAAAAGTCTATGATGATTATGATAGGCGAGTGTGGGCAGATGGGATAGGTCGTTATGGTGAACCACAATCATCCTCAGATGACTGGTCCTAGCCGTTCAGATAAAGATGCAAGGAATTTTTTTCCTAATGCAAAATTCAATGTTTTACATATTAAATTACTAGGGGGATATAATAGTGATTGGCTTTATGTTCCAAATGGATTCACTACAGTTAAAGAGTCTTTTTAAATATGAGATATTTCTATGCATTATTATTTGCGTGTCTGTTTTTACATTTGCACGCAAAAACCATGTCTATAGATTCTAATTTCGAAAGAAAAATTTATACCGACGTCGATACTGTTATCGTAAATTGCGATATCGAAGAGTTTAAACACCACATAATAGAGTGCTTTCCGAATGTAAGGTTTTATGGATGTGGCGGAAACGCCCCGTATATTTCTGATAATGGGATTCTTATGAATAAAAGTCAGACTTGTATATACTTGTCACCAAGCAATTATCCTTACAAAAATGGAAAGTACAAATGTAACAGAGGCATCAAAAACATATCGAAGTTTGCGTTTCAGCAGTCAGAGACGCTCTGCCGTATCGACTTAAACAACGTGAACATCATTGATGATGGGGCATTTGCGATGTGCAAAAAACTAAACGAAGTTCGTTTTCGTAAGTCATTAAACAAAATAGGACGTTCAGCCTTCGCAAAATGTTCTGGTCTAAAAAGCGTATATATCACAATTGTCGATTCTCTGATGTGCGCAGCATTTGTAGATTGTGTGGAACTCGAAGAATTATTTATCCCATCTTCGCACTTTGTTGATACATTCTGTTTTCTTAGGTGTACTGGAATAACAAAGGCAGTTCTTCCTTGTTGTCAATACGATGCAATGACATTCGGATTTAGTTCTCCAAAACTTCAACATCTGTTTTTCGAAGGTATTCCTTCGTATAAAAACCGCACTTACTTTATTGTCGATTCAATCCCATCAAACGCTGTTTTGTATGTTAAAAAGGGAACAATAGAGAAGTTTAGAAAGATGACGTATTTCTCGCAATTTAGCGAAATAAGGGAATACGAAAGCATCTCGAAGAGCGCATTTCGACGAATTAAGGCTGGCAAGCCAGCCGAATTAGTGGCTTTTGAAGAAGATTAAAATCGTTTGCTCGAATTTCCAACACCAAGCGAAATCTCCAAAGGTCATTTGTAATGTCCTCAAGGCATAGCCTTGCAAAATAAACAACAGAGCGGAAAAACAAAGAATAACACCTTTCGTTTTTCCGCTCTTGTTTTTATCAGATAGCAGACAAAACAGAATTTCGAGGCGATTACGAAATCCCAAAATATTAGCGCAGATAAAATTGCTGTTTGTTTACAAAATTATTAACTTTGCGGTATCTTAAAACTTTACAAAATGGTTAAGACTTTTTTTCTAATATCTTTTCTGGCATTGTCATCGTTCTGTAGCGCGCAGCCACAGACTATAAGCGCAGAAATAGCACAAGATGCGCGAACCGTATTCTTCTGCCTTGTGTCTTCTGCCGAGAATTCATCACTCGACTTTAATGCTCAATATGCTTATATCGAGGATATTGGCGATGGACGCGGATATACGGCAGGCGTCATTGGCTTTACTTCGGGAACAGGCGATATGATTGAGGTGGTGAAGCGTTATGTTGCACTAAAGCCCAAAAGCAATCCGCTGAAGAGATACATTCCAGCCCTCGAAAAAGTCAACGGCTCGCCCTCGCACGAAGGTCTTGGCGATGCCTTTGTAAAGGCGTGGAAAACGGCGTCTAAAGATGCCGAGATGATAGCGGCGCAAGACTCTGTCCTGAATGCTATGTATTACAATCCGGCGATGTATTATGCCCAGAAAGACGGTCTTAGCACGCTCGGCGCGTTTATTTATTACGACGCGCTGGTTGTTCACGGTCCGGGTGAGGACGAGGACAGTTTCGGAGGCATTCGCAAGGCGGCGTTGGCAAAGTCGAATCCGCCGTCGGCAAATGGCGATGAGACGGAGTGGCTCAACACCTTTCTGGCGGCACGCACGATAGTAATGAAAAAGGAAGCCGCACATTCCGACCTCTCGCGCATCTCGACCCAGCAGAAATTCATTGCCGAGAAGAATTTCAGCCTAACCCTTCCGCTTTCGTGGAATATGTATGGCGACAAGTTTATACTTACGAAGAAAAATAAAAAAGCATAATGATGAAGACGCAGATATCTTAGTTTTTTATTTAGCCGGAGATACTGTAGACTATTTGTTAAATGAATTATAGAAATAAGGACATGCAAAAAAATAAAGTTGAACGATATTACAATATCTATTTATTTGTGTTATATCAGCAAATAAATAAGTTTGAAATACATAAAGCAAAAATTAAATATGGCTTTTTGTATAAGGTCGCATCTTTGTTTTATAATAATAAAGCGCTTTTAAAAAGCAAATTGGATTATTATTCCAGACAAAATAGAACAGGTAGTTTTTATGATGTAAATGCAAATGTGAAAACACTAAACTATTTTGTTGTATTGATTTGTGTTATCGATATTGATTTTGTATTGTATCATGTGCTAAATTTAAGCCGGATGAGTTTTGCAAATATATTAATGTTGGGTAATGTGTTTTCTTTAATTGAATATTTTAGATTGGGGTATAAATCCGATACAATACGCCAGTATAACAAAGTTTATTCACGGTTGCCAAAATATCATAAGAAATGGAATCGCTTGTGTATGTGGATTATAATACCACCTTTTGTTCTTCTCGTAATGTTTATAATTCTTGCGATTTGTAAATGAAGATAAGTTTCCCCAGTTCAGCCTAATTTGCAATTCGGCTGAGAAAAAAACGGGAATTTGACATTCGAACTCCGTTCGCTTGCTACCAAAGGGACGCAAGAATTCCCACCTTAGTTATTGCTGCCATCCCGTATAACCCATGTTTTAGCACAGATTATGTAATAGTAGTGGAATTACGGATAATTATTATACGAAATAAAGCATGAAAAATATTTATTTTTTTTCTGTCGTTTTTGTCTTTTCTGTATCTGTTACAATATCACTCATTAATACCAAGAATAGGCGTCGAGAGATAATGAATAGTGAAAATACTATTGTAAATTATAGCATCGAAAGATTTATTCGTGGATATAGACATGGCGACCATTTGGAAATAAAATATAATAACAAAACATATTTTGTTCACGTTCGTAGTGCACAATGCTGCGAGGATTCCGTAAAGACCATCAGATTGTACTATGATTTTAAAGACGATGAGGTTTTTGAAGCTCAGATGGTTCGTAATAATGTGATATATGTGATGTATTTCAATAACCTTGTGTTTCTACTTTTTGTTGCATACTTTATATATGTTTTGCACAAAAATAAAAAAGAAGAAATGGCAAGGCAAGAATCAAGAATCATGATAAATAAACAATTCGCAGAACGGAAAAAGCAGAAGAAGCAAAAGGAATTTGAGAAAAGAAAGGCTGATGCCGAACAAAGGAAAAATAGAATTAGATAGAATGCGTGAATTCTGGATATTTTATACATTTTTTACTTATGCAACGCATATTTTTGTTGTCTCTGTAGATGTAATGATTATCTGTGTATTATACCCATTATAGACGCTGAAAGCGTCTCCGCTTAGTAACCGTAGGTCGGAACGACCTGCGGAATAGGAGGCATAAACAATAAGCACTCTGAAGGAGTGCCCCATCAGTCGCGCAGGGCGACCACTTTCAGGGTCGATTATATTCGTTGGGTTTCTGTCCGCAGATCCTACGGATGCTGCGGTTACTGAGAGGTGACGCTTTCAGCGTCATTCCGAAGAACCCCAGTTCTGCCGAATTTGCAATTCGGCTGAGAAAAAAACGGGAATTTGCCGCTCGACCAGAGGTAGAGCACGGAATTTTAAGTAGGGCTGGTAAGAAAATCAAAACCCGAACGCATCCCGAATGAAACCCGAACAAATCTATGATATTCATAGTGCAGAAAATTCGGCTAAGCCAACAAAAAAACGACCTTTAAGATTAAAGGTCGTTATAGTTTGGTGAGAATGTGTCGCCTTGTGTGAAGTCGCCGGTCGTGAGCCCCTTCTTCAGCCATTTGTGACGCTGGTCGGCGCGACCGTGGTTAAAGCTTTCGGGAACCGTGTAGCCCTGATGCTTCTTTTGCAGATAGTCGTCGCCAATCTTCGAAGCCGTGTTTAGTGCTTCCTCTATATCACCATCTTCGAGCGACTTGAAACGCTTGTTCTCGAGATGTCCCCACACACCGGCATAGAAATCGGCCTGAAGCTCGAGGCGCACGCTTATCTGGTTAGCCTCCTTCTCGCTGACGCGGCTCATCTGCTGGTGTGCCTTCTGCAAGTCGCCCAGAAGATACTGAACATGATGTCCCACCTCGTGCGCTATGACGTAGGCGTATGCAAAGTCGCCGTCGGCTCCGAGCGTCTTCTTCATGGTAGAGAAGAATGACAGGTCGATATAAACAGTCTGGTCGGCAGAGCAGTAGAACGGGCCTGTTGAAGAGGTAGCGTTTCCGCATCCGCTCTCTACGGCGTTGGTAAACAGCACCATCTTTGGAGCCTGATAAGTCTTGCCCATCTTCTTGAACTCCTCGGTCCAGATATCCTCGGTCGATGCCAGAATCTGCTTTGAGAACTTGGCAAGTTCCTCCTCCTCGGTAGTAGGCTGATAATTCTGTTCAGTAGTCTGCCCGCCGCTCAGCGCGCCGCTTTGCGAAAGGTTCTGAAATACAGTCGAAAGGTCTCCGCCCGAGAGCAGGGTTATTACAACGATGGCAATAATTCCGCCAATTCCTGCCAGTCCAGCCTTTGCGCCGCCCTTGCCGCGGCGGTCGTCAACGTTGTCGCTTTCGCGTCTTCCGTTTAGTCTCATAGATATATGCTTTTATCAGTTTAAATTTATTGTTGAATTTTGCTGACAAAGATAGTCAAAAATAATTTTGTCTTTACTCTCTTATGTCGTATATTTGTCGAAAATTCAGAAAACTCGTATGATATGGAACAGCTAAAGACATTGCCAATTGGTTTGCAGGACTTTGAAAGTCTTCGTGAAAGTGGATATCTTTATGTTGATAAGACAGAACTTATATACAACTTGATAGCGGGCGGAAAATATTATTTTCTGTCTCGTCCGCGTCGTTTTGGCAAGTCGTTGCTGATGTCTACCATTCATGCGGTTTTTGACGGAAAGCGCGAGTTGTTCGAAGGGCTTGCCATTGCCGACAAGCCCGATATAGACTGGGCAAAGCATCCTGTGCTGCATCTGGATTTGAATACAAACAGATACGATTCAAAGGAAGTGCTTGACAAGAAACTTGACAATTCCCTCTCGGAGTGGGAGCAAGAGTTTGATTGTGCAAGAAAAGACCTTCCTCTTGGAATGAGATTTGAGAACGTCATTCAACGTGCATACGACAAAACAGGCCGTGGTGTTGTTATCCTTGTAGACGAATATGACAAGCCGATGCTTCAGGCCATAGGCAACGAAGAACTGCAAGATGAGTTCCGCAGCACTCTCAAAGGATTCTATGGCGCTTTGAAGAGCAAGGATGGCTGCATCCGTTTCGCGCTTCTGACAGGCGTAACGAAGTTTGGCAAGGTGAGCGTTTTCAGCGACCTCAACAATCTGAAAGACATATCGATGGACAGGCGATATGTAGAGATGTGCGGTCTGACGGAAACCGAGATAAAGACAACGCTTGCCAAGCATGTCGAGCGTCTTGCCGACACCTGCGGAATGACATACGACGAGGCTTTGGCAAATATGAAACGGATGTACGACGGATATCATTTTCGCGAGAATTCTACCGGAATGTATAATCCGTTTAGCGTGCTTAATGCGCTTGATTCTATGGATTTCGGCAGCTACTGGTTCGAGACAGGCACGCCGACTTATCTCGTTGAACTCCTCCAGCGCGACGACTATAATCTTGAGGCGATGGCAAACGCCAAGGCCGATGCCGACACACTAAACAGCATCGATTCAACATCCAAAGACCCGATACCTGTCATCTATCAGAGCGGTTATCTAACCATAAAGGACTACGACCCGGAGTTTGGCGAATATACGCTCGGCTTCCCTAACGAGGAAGTGAATATCGGCTTCACCAAGTTCCTTCTGCCGTGGTACATATCGAAAGAGCGGAGCAAGTCGGCCTTCGACCTGAAGAATTTTGTGCTTGACCTCCGCGCCGGCAATACCGAGCAGTTCGTAAAGCGTCTCCGTGCGCTCTTTGCCGACACTCCATACATGCTCATCAAGGATTTGGAGAATCATTATCAGAACGTAATCTGGATAGTAAGCAAGCTTGCCGGCCAGTATGTTCAGGCTGAATATATGACAAGCGAGGGACGTATTGACCTCGTGCTCCAGACTCCGAAGTTCTGCTACGTCATGGAATTCAAACTCGATGGCACGGCCGAGGAAGCACTTGCGCAGATTGAAGACAAGCATTACACCCTTCCTTTCGAGCTTAACGGTCAGAAGATAATCCGCATAGGAATGAACTTCAGCAAGGAAACACGCAACATCGAAAATGTGGCGATTGGCTGATATTCGATATTTTGAAAAAGCAAAGCATCGGCAGGCAGGCCCCATTGTCGTGCGCAACTGCAACATCGAGAGATGAATTGTTAAAAAGAACGTCATACCGCCATCTTTAAAACGGCTGTACATCGTACAAAAAAAGCGTACATATTACTTGTCGTTAAGTTAATTATGCTTATTTTTGCAAAATAGGTAAATTCTTTAAGTTGATGAAAATAAATATTTTTAAGGTTGTGCTGGCTGTGATTATTGGCTTTTGCCAGATTATGCCGATAAGTGCGCAGACAAAGGCACAGTTGTACAAGCAGTTCGGTTCGCCGTCGGGCGAGTCGCTGCCGTGGTGCTTCTGGTACTGGATGTACGGAGCGGTGAGCGAGGAGGGGATAACTGCCGATATAGAGGCAATGAAGCAAGCCGGACTTGGCGGATGCTATCTTATGCCAATCTACGGCACAGACCGCCGTCCCGAGTACAAGGGCAGGGCGCAGCAACTGACAGAAGAGTGGTGGAAGATGATTGGACACAGCGTTGACGAGGCCGACAGGAACGGACTACAGCTCGGCATTCATGTAAGCGACGGATTCGCCCTTGCCGGCGGTCCGTGGATAAAGCCCGAGGAGAGTATGCAGAAGATTGTATCTGCCGACACTATCGTTAGTCGTGGCAAGAAAGCCATAAAGCAAATAAGACTGCCTAAGCCAGAGAGCTACAAAGGATATTACGAAGATATAAAGGTTCTTGCCGTTCCTGTTATTAAGACTGAACTGCTCGACACCATGCCATGCCAAAAGACATACTCGGCAGGCGTAACGCTTAACAACGGAACATTCCGTGCCACCGGAAGTTGCTACATACAACTCGAATACGAAAAGGCATTTACGGTACGCAGCGTAGACATCACGCCATCGGTACGAAACATGCAGTCGCTAAGAATGACGATGCTTGCAAGCAACGATGGAGTAACCTTTACTAAGGTTAAGGAGTTCGTTCCGCCACGCAGCGGATGGCAGGACTCCGACTTCAGCTACACTTTTGCCGTGCCCGAGACAACGGCGCGCTACTTCCGCTTTACATGGACTCCCGAAGGCACCGAGCCGGGAAGCGAGAGCCTCGATGCCGCCAAGTGGAAGCCTAATCTTAAGCTGAAGAACATCGTGCTTCATCGTAGGGCGAGTATAGACCAATGGCAGGGCAAGAGCGGACTTGTATGGCGAATAGATGCCGACAAATCTGCCAAGCCATCGCTCTTTGTAAAGACAAAAGATTTTATCGACCTTACCGCGAGCCTCTCGGCAGACGGAACGCTGAATAATCCGTCTCTGCCCGAAGGCTGCTGGCGAATAATCCGCATAGGTCACACATCAACCGGACACGAGAATGCCACGGCAGGCGGCGGAAGAGGTCTGGAATGTGATAAGTTCAGCACATCGGCAGTAAAAAAGCAGATTGACGGCTGGTTCGGCGCAATATACAACCATGTTGACAAAGCCGTGGCGCGCCGCGTTATAACCCGAATGCACGTTGACAGCTGGGAGTGCGGCTCGCAGAACTGGAGCAGCAACTTTGCCGATGAGTTCAAGGCACGAAGAGGATACGACCTTATGCCTTATTTGCCCGTTATGGTAGGCGTGCCGGTAGAGAGCCACGAGAAGAGCGAGCAGGTGCTGCGCGATGTGCGCAAGACGATAAGCGAACTCATCGTAGATGTGTTCTTTAAGACGGCAAAAGCCGAGGCTGAGAGATACAACTGCGAGCTGAGCACCGAGTGCGTTGCTCCGACGATGATGAGCGACGGACTTCTGCATTACTCTGTAAGCGACAGACCGATGGGCGAGTTCTGGCTTCAGAGTCCTACGCACGACAAGCCAAACGATATGCTCGATGCCATAAGCGGAGCGCACATCTACGGAAAGAACATCGTGCAGGCAGAGGGCTTTACGCAGCTTCGCGGACATTGGGACGAGACTCCTGCAACGGTCAAGTCGTTGCTCGACTGCAACTTCTCGCTCGGCATAAACAAACTGTTCTACCACGTTTATACGCACAATCCGTGGCTCGACCGCAAGCCGGGAATGACACTCGACGGCATTGGCTTCTACTTTCAGCGCGACAACACATGGTGGACTCTCGGCGCGCCTGCCTTGAGCCTCTATGCCGCACGATGCCAGACGTTGCTTCAGTACGGAAAGCCGGTGGCAGATATTGCCGTCTACACAGGCGATGAACTCCCGTCGCGCGCCGTCCTTCCCGAGAAACTCATAACCCTTCTGCCGGGACTTTACGGCAAGGAGAAAGTCGAGGCAGAGAAGGCACGAATGAAGAACGAAGGTCAGCCGATGGACAAGGTGAACGGCGTGGGCTTTGCCAAGAACATAAACCGTGCCGAACTGTGGTGGGGCGCGCTTCACGGCTATCAGTACGACTCGATGAATCCTGATGTACTGCACAATCATGCCAAGGCAGAAGACGGCAGGCTGAGGCTGACTTCAGGAGCGGAATATTCGACTTTGGTGGTAGATAAATCTAACATCTCGGAAGAGACAAAGAAGAAGATTGAAGAACTGAAGAAGAACGGCTGCAACGTGGTTGACTACACTCTGAACGACGGCGAGTTGAAGAACGTGCAGCCCGACGTGATTGCACCCGACAGTATGGTGTGGACACATCGCAAGGGCGAGGAGATGGACATCTATTTTGTGGCAAGCATTTCGGGCAGAAAGCGCGATGTTGAACTCAGCTTCCGCCAGACCGACCGCGTGGTTGAACTCTGGAATCCGATGACGGGTAAGACGCGCAACGACTTCGCCACAGAATACAAAGACGGCAGAACAGTCGTAAGACTCACGCTTCAGCCGGCAGAATCGCTCTTTATTGTGTTCGGACAGCAGGGCAGAAATGCCGAGACATCAGCCGAGCCGATGGTTCAGACCGAGCCGGCAGTCTTCGCATCAGAAGGCAGTCTGAAATTCAGCAATCTGCCATCAACGACAATCAGCGGCAGCGCGAAGGATGTGTTCTTCGACTGGTCGGCATCATCCGACGAGAAGATAAAATATTACTCTGGCACAGCCGAATATCAGCTTAAAATAAAGCGACCAAAGACGGCTAAGGGCGCGAGAGTCTATCTCGTACTCGACAATCTTCGCGACGTTGCATCGGTAAAGGTGAACAACGCCGATTGCGGAACTCTGTGGTTCGCGCCTTGCAAGGTAGATGTGACCGACGCTCTGCAAAATGCCAAGGGAAAGACCGTCGATGTGCAGATTACCGTTCAGAACACATGGAACAATGCCATAAAGGGCGCGAGCGTTGGCAAAGCACCTTTCGACGGCATCTGGACAAATGCCAACTACCGCAGCAATCCGTTCGAGCTCATTCCTGCTGGACTGATTGGCGGCATACAATGGGAAGTGCAGCGATGAGGCTGCCTTCTCTAACCGAAAAAAGTAAAAACTATAACTAAATGATATAAATGAAGAAACTTATTTTCACACTTTTCAGCGCGTTGTGCCTGAACGCAAGCGCGGCAATAAAGTTGCCGGCTTTGTTCTGCGACAACATGGTGCTTCAGCAGCAATCAGACGTTAACATTTGGGGAACTGCCGATGCTGGCAAAACCGTAACGATTACGGCAAGTTGGGACAAGAAGGCTAAATTCTCGGCAAAGGCGGGAAATGACGGCAAATGGAAGATTGCCGTAAAGACTCCGCAGGCCGGAGGACCATATTCTGTAACCATTTCCGACGGACAGAGCGTAACACTCAACAACGTGCTCGTGGGCGAGGTGTGGCTTTGCGCCGGACAGAGTAACATGGAGATGCCTATGAAAGGCTTCAAGTGCCAGCCGGTTGAGAACGGCAATCGTGACGCGGTTCTCAGCACCAATCCAAATATGCGACTGTTTACCGTTAAACGCTCATCATCGCTCACTCCGAAAGATGATGTTGTAGGCTCGTGGCTTATGGCAAATGCCGAGAGCGTGCGCGAATTCAGCGCAACGGCATTCTACTTTGGACGAATGTTGCAGATGGTAAAGCCCGATGTTCCGGTGGGACTCATCGTTACGGCGTGGGGCGGCTCGGCCTGCGAGGCTTGGATGGACGAGAAGATGCTCGCCGATTTCCCATCGGCACAGATTCCGCGCACACAAGAGGACATAAAGTCGAAAAACCGCACTCCAACCGTTCTATACAACGGAATGTTGCACCCTGTCATCGGCTACGGAATACGCGGCGCGATATGGTATCAGGGCGAGGACAACTGGAATCGTGCCGAGACATACAGCGACATGATGGCATCGATGGTTAGCGGATGGCGCGCGCAATGGGGCATAGGCGATTTTCCGTTCTACTATTGCCAGATAGCACCTTACGACTATTCGATAATTACCGAGAAAGGTCAGCCTATATACAACACCGCATATCTTCGTGAGCAGCAGGTTTTGGCTTTGCAGAAGATAAGCAACAGCGGAATGGCTTGCCTTATGGATGCAGGACTCGAGAAAGGCATTCATCCCGAGAAGAAACAGCTTGCCGGCGAACGCTTGGCATATCAGGCTCTCAGCAAGACTTACGGCATGAAGGGTGTGGCTTGCGAGTCGCCAACCTTCAAGCAGATGACGATAAAGAACGATACCGTAGACATCGTTTTCAACAACTGCGGAATGTGGCCTTACATCAAGGGCGGCGAGAGCCAGAACTTCGAGGTGGCAGGCGAGGACGGCGTTTTCCATCCAGCCAAGGCTTGGGGCGTGCGCAGTCACATCTTGGTCAAGAGCGACGCGGTTAAGAAGCCTGTAAACGTCCGCTACGCCTTCAAGAACTGGGCCGAGGGCGATGTGTTCTGCGAGGGCATTCCGTTCACATCGTTCAGAACAGACAACTACAAAGACCCACTCACCAAAAAGCAGTAGTCCAATCTTATGCGATTCTTAGTTTTCTTGATATTTGCAGTCTGCGGAATAGTGCGGAGCAACGCTCAGAAGCCCTTCGTTCCGGCCGACTACATTTGGACATCGCCCAGCCGCAACTCATCCGAGAGTATGCCATGCGGAGGAGGCGACATCGGTCTGAACGTGTGGGCAGAGAACGGCGACATCATGCTCTACTTGGCAAAGAGCGGCACGTTCGACGAGGCTAACACGCTGCTGAAGATGGGACGAATCCGCCTGCATTTCAACAATTACAAACTCGATGAATGCGAAAACTTCAGGCAGATTCTGAAAACCTACGACGGCTACGTGCTCATTACATCAAGCTCGCTGAAAGTAAAGATTTGGGTCGATGCCCTGAACAGCCATGCCGTAAGTGTTGAGGCTTCGGACAAGAAGGACATCGATGCCACCCTGACATACGAAAACTGGCGATACAGGGATTTGGAGATACGAAAAGGCGAGGGACATCAGGGCAGTTACAAGTGGGTGATGAACAAGCAGACGCACACGTTTGCCGACAGCATTGGTCTGAAAGACAAAAACCGGCTCGAAGTATATCATCGCAACCGCCGGCAGACGGTTTTCGACACATCTGTATCGCTTCAGAAACTCGACGGCTCAAAGGCGAATCTTGCAAATCCGGTTGGTGGAAACGTTAGCTCAGCCATCGTCCTTCTTGATGGGATGAACTTCACGGGCGAGACTGCCGACGGCACATATCAAGGCACTCCGTTCCGCGGATGGAAGGCGCGCTCGATTGTAGGAAAGAAATCCGTTGCTGCCCGAATTTGGCTTTCTGCTGGGAGCGAGAAGAACGATGTTCCTGCGAAAACAGACTATCGCAAGGCATTCGACAATACCGTGAAATGGTGGCATGCCTTCTGGCAGCGCAGTTACATCGACATTCAGGGCGACGGGGCGAATCTTTCGCGTAACTACACGCTGTTCCGCTATATGCTCGGCTGCAATTCAGACTCGAAATGGCCTACAAAATTCAACGGCGGATTGTTTACTTTCGACCCAGCCTTGGTAACGGACAAATATCCTTTCAGTCCCGATTTCAGACTTTGGGGCGGTGGCACATTTACGGCTCAGAACCAGCGACTTGTCTACTGGCCGATGCTGAAGAACGGCGACTTCGATCTTCTGAAACCGCAACTCGATACATACTTGTATATGTATCAGAATGCCAAGGAACGATGCAAGGCTTATTGGAATCATCCCGGCGCGTGCTTTGCCGAGCAGATTGAGAACTACGGTCTGCCGAATCCTGCCGAATATGGCTTCAAGCATCCGCAGTCGCTCGATGCCGGAGTTGAGTTCAACGCATGGCTCGAATATGAGTGGGACACGGTTCTGGAATTCGTTTCGATGGCTCTCGAGGCTAACAGTTATTCGGGTGCAGACATCACGAAGTACGAAGACTGGATGGTCGATGCCGTGCGCTTCTTCGACGAACATTACCGTTATCTCGCCCTCAGCCGTGGCAGAAAGGAACTCAACGCCGACGGAAAAATCATAATATTTCCCGGCAGCGGATGCGAGACATACAAGATGGCATACAATCCGTCGAGCACGGTGGCTGGTCTTCGCACGGTTTCTTCGCAACTTGTTGAATATTTCAGAAAGAAATACGGCGATGCCGACAATCCGATGGAAGGACTCACCGCCGACGAGCGCACGAAGGCTCTGAAGAAGTTGCCTGCACGACTCGAAGGCACGGATTTAGTCAGATATTTCAAAGGTTTGCTGAGCCGACTGCCCGACATTCCTTATCGCGAGATTGACGGCAAGAAGACTATCGCGCCAGCCGTTGTATGGGAGCGTGTGCAGAATGTTGAGACACCGCAGCTCTATCCCGTCTTTCCGTGGAGGGTTTATGGCATTGGATGTTCCGATGATAGCCTGAATGTGGCTCTTAACACATACAAACTCGACCCTGATGCTCTGAAGTTCAGAACGTCGAAAGGGTGGAAGCAAGATGCAATATGGGCGGCATGCCTTGGTTTGACCGATGAGGCAAAGCAACTCGTAACAGAGAAGTTATCCGACGGACCATATCGATTCCCTGCCTTCTGGGGACCGGGCTACGACTGGAGTCCCGACCACAATTGGGGTGGCAGCGGAATGATTGCCCTTCAGGAGATGCTCGTTCAGGAGCGCGGCGGAAAAATCATCCTCTTTCCGTCGTGCCCGCCAGAGTGGAACGTGCGCTTCAAGATGCATCTTTCGGGCAATACTATTGTCGAGGCATCGCTCAAAGACGGCAAGGCTGAATATTCCGTCAGCCCGAAAAACCGCGAAAACGACGTATTTTTACTAACTCGCTGATTGTTCGCGTGGCAATTAGCGTAAAACGATAATAATGAAGAAGTTATTTCTGATTTTATTGTTCTGCGTATCGAACTACGCTTTCGGTATACAGAACTGTATATTTTCCGACTCCGTACACTCTGTAGAACTTGAAGGCAGAGAGCCTTCGGCATATTCGGCTGCAACATCGGTGGCTGGATTCTATCCGATAGCCAACTCGGGCAGAGTGGTTATGAATTTCAACCACGGATGGCGTTTTTTCCGAGGCGATGCCAGCGGAGCCGAGTCGGCATCTTTTAACGACAAAGACTGGGAGATTGTAAGCACTCCACATTCGGTTGAGCTTGAGCCTGCCGAGGCGAGCGGCTGCCGAAACTATCAGGGCGTGGCTTGGTATCGCAAGCATTTCACTCTTCCGAAGGAGATGAAAGACAAGCAGGCTACGGTCTACTTCGAGGGCGCGATGGGCAAGCAATGGGTCTATGTCGATGGCAAACTCGCCGCAGAGCATCTTGGCGGATATCTTCCTTTCGTGGTTAACCTTTCGAAGTTTGGCGTAAAGCCGGGCGACAAGTGTGTTATTGCCGTAAAGGTTGACAACTCCGACGACAAGTCGTTCCCTCCCGGAAAGCGTCAGTACACGCTCGATTTCTCTTATCACGGCGGAATATACCGCGATGTATGGCTCATAGGTCGAAGTGCATCGCACATAACCGATGTAATCGAGGCAGGCAAGGTTGCCGGCGGAGGCATATTCATTCATTACAACGAGATTTCTGAGAAGAACGCCGTGATGGTTGTCAATACAGATGTAGAGAATTGCGGCGCAAAGCCAAGCAACGTGACGGTTGAAAATACGATAATCTCTCCTTCGGGAAAGGTGGTGAAGAAACTCCGCAGCAGCGTCAAACTCCTTGCTGGCAAGAGTGCGACCGTCGTTCAGCAGCTCGCTATTGCCAAGCCGCAGTTGTGGAGTTGCGAGAATCCGCTTCTTTATAAGGTCGAGACCCGCATCCTTAACGGAAAGCAATGTATCGACGGCGGAATGACACGCACCGGAATACGCCGCATCGAATTCCGCGGAAATGATGGCTTGTGGATTAACGGCAAGCGTTCAACACAGCTCGTAGGAGCAAACCGCCATCAGGACTTTGCATACGTTGGAAATGCTCTGCCTAACTCACAGCAATGGCGCGATGCCAAGCGTCTGCGCGATGCCGGATGTCGCATTATACGCGTGGCTCACTATCCGCAAGACCCAAGTTTCATGGATGCCTGCGACGAACTTGGTTTGTTCGTCATCGTGGCAACTCCGGGCTGGCAGTATTGGAACAAGAAACCCGAATTTGCCCAGAGAGTGCATCAGAACACGCGCGAGATTATCCGCCGCGACCGCAATCATCCTTCGGTAATCCTTTGGGAACCAATTCTTAACGAAACTCAGTATCCCGAAGATTTTGCTCTTCAGGCTCTTCAGATAACTAAGGAGGAATATCCGTATTTCAATCGTCCCGGAGCGGCTGCCGATGTGCAGAGCAAGGGCGTACGTGCCAACTATGACGTGGTTTACGGATGGCCGGGTGATGACGAGAAGGCAGATGCGCCTGAACAATGTATCTTTACTCGCGAGTTTGGCGAGAATGTGGACGACTGGTATGCGCACAACAACGACAATCGTGCCAGCCGCAGTTGGGGCGAGCGTCCGATGCTGGTGCAGAGCCAGAGTCTGGCAAAGACTTACGACGGACTCTACCGTACCACAGGTAAGTTCATCGGCGGAGCACAATGGCATCCGTTCGACCATCAACGTGGCTATCATCCCGACCCTTATTGGGGTGGAATCTACGATGCCTTCCGTCAGAAAAAAACGGCCTACTACATGTTCCGCAGTCAGTCTCCTGCTTCATGGCACAGCGATGTCGTTTCGTCAGGTCCGATGGTCTACATAGCCCACAACATGACTCAGTTCAGCGATGCCGATGTTGTTGTTTACAGCAACTGCGACAGCGTCCGCCTCACAGCCTACGACGGCGTGCATGTCTACACCCTTCCTGTCGAGCACAAAGACGGACACATGCTCAACGCTCCAGTCGTTTTCAAGAATGTGTGGGATTTCTGGGAGGCTCGCGGATACAGTTACAACAAAAAGGCTTGGCAGAAGGTTAAACTTGTAGCCGAGGGCATCATAGGCGGAAAGGTGGTGTGCCGCGAAGAGCGAATGCCGAGCCGCCGAAGCACCAAACTTCGTCTGTATGCCGATTACAACGGTCATGCGCTCGTTGCCGACGGCAGCGACTTCATTGTAGTGGTTGCCGAGGTTACCGACGATCTCGGTCATGTACGCCGTCTGGCAAAAGAGAATATCGTATTCACCGTCGAGGGTGAAGGCACGATTATTGGCGACGAGAGCATCTGTGCCAATCCTCGTGCCGTTGAGTACGGCAGCGCGCCGATTCTTGTGCGTTCAACCCGAAAGGCAGGTAAGATAAAAGTGTCGGCTCGCGTTCAGTTCGAGGGCACTCACGCTCCAACATCGACAAGCATCGAGTTCGAGAGCATCCCTTCTGCATCTGACTTCTGCGATTCTGACGATGCGGCGGCAGTCGGTTCTGCTTCTGTAGCAAAGAAATCTTCTGTATCCGGAACGTCTCAGCAAAACAAACTTTCCGAAGAAGAAAAGCAAAAACTTCTTGACGAGGTTGAAAAGCAGCAAAGCGAGTTCGGAATTCAGAAATAAAAAACACAAAAACGCTTGGACAATCAGATATGTCCAAGCGTTTTTTATAGTCTGATTAAACCGTCTTATTTTCTCTATTAAAACTGCAAGGAATAAGATGAAATTTTGTCGGCAGATAAATCAACTCATCAATCGAGCGCTTAACGTCGTTTGCCTTTTTTAGTGGGAAAACTGCAATAATTGAATGTGGCGTAATGTCTAAATTTCTGCAAGAATCTTTACCAATAGCGTAATCAAGCCAACAGTCAATAAATTCTTTGGTTAGATATCCATCTTTGTCTATTACAGAATAATCGTTGTTTTCAACATCAAAATGCAAGTCGAAGACCATGAACTCCTTAGGCTTAAAAAACTTTCTATTATCGGAAAAAGTATAATCTAATAATAAGTCAAACCCTTTATATTTTATGTTGTAGTTTGCAAGAGTTTTTTTCTTGATACTGTCGGCAAATGACAGATTGTCTTCAATGAAACTAGTTATTTTTCGTTCCAACTTTCTGGGAGTTATGAATGACTTATAGTATAAAAAAATAACGCAAGGTGGAAACCATGTAACAAAGTATATAATAAAGAAAGCAATTGATTCTAAAAGCGATTGTTCCCATCTTGGACTATCTGAATACACTCCCCAAACAGTTCCAAACACAAAATTGAAAGGTATGATAATTAGACCTGGTATAAATATATATAAAAATGGATGCTTGAGCCATTGCCATTTTGAACTGAAGGTAAATAGATATTGTCTATTTCCGCTTTCCTTGATGTATTCTACAAGAGACAGATTGTCTGCTTGAATTACATTCAAAAAATGTAAATACATAGAACATTAATTTTTTATGCAAAAATAATGAAAAAACATTATGCATAAAGCCTATCTCTATGTTTTCTCTTTGTGTTCGAATGTAAAATAATATGTCGAAAATATAAAGTTGGCGTGTTGTGTTTAAGAAAAAATGATAACTTTGCGCAGACACAAATTATTGAAATCCTGTAAACTAAGACACATGAAAAAACTTTTTCTACTCATCATTACCTTTGTTTGTGCCGCCTTTGTCAACCCCGAAATCGCATCGGCGCAAAACATCGGTAATAGTGCAAGTTCCGTGCTGAAGTACGACAAGCCGGCGCGCGTTTTCGAAGAGGCAATACCGTTGGGCAACGGTTTTATCGGAGTGATGGACTACGGCGGTGTGGACGACTGGCGGCTCGGACTGAACGAGACTACTCTCTGGACTGGCGGACCTACCAACACGAACCCAACGCCCGATGCGTTCGGACATCTGGCAAAGGTACGCGAACTTCTTTTTGCCGAGGAGTGGGATAGTGCGCGTCGCGAACTCATGAACATTCAAGGACCAGATGCCCAGACTTATGCGCCGATGGGCGATATTCACATCCGTCACATTCAGCAGGGCAAGATTGTAAATCACGGCACGGGCGAGATTGGCGGTGCGTGGAGCGGAAAGGTTTCGAACTATTATCGTGCCTTGGGCTTAGGTATGGCTCTGTCGGGGCAGAGTTACACCGTCGACGATTCGGTTAATATCGATAGACTTGCTTTCACCTCGTTCCACAAAAATGCGCTGGTCATTGTGCTCCATTCCGACAAGAAAGGGATGCTCAACATTCAGGTTGCCCCCGAAGCACCTTATCAGAGTGCCGTCGTTACTTCCGAAGGGACTGATGCCTGCGCTCTCTCGGCTCAGATACCTTATATTATTGAACGTTCAGATTACGCTCCGCTTCATAAAGGGTCGAACGGCGAGAACGGAATGCGCTTCAGATTCATGATAAAGGTTGCTGATACCGACGGAAAAGTTTCGACCTCGCCTTTCTTGAATGTAACCGATGCCACTCACATTGTGATGCTCGTCACGACGGCTACGAGTTTCAACGGATACGACAAACGCCCCGACATCGACGGAAAGGACGAGAAAGCCGAAGTCCTTCGTTTGATGAACGAGGTCATCTCGTCGGCTGGCTCGGAAAAGGGTAGAAATCTTCTGAAAAACCTGATAAAACCGCATATCGATGAATATCAGTCTGTTTACGGGCGGGTGCATCTGAATATCGCCGGGGCAGAAGATAACACAGACAAGCCTACCGATGTCCGCTTGGCAGAATACAAGAAGGGTGCGGACGATAAGGCTCTCGAGCAGCTCTATTTCAACTACGGCCGATACCTGCTCATCTCCTCGTCGCGCGAAGGCGGTCAGGCAGCCAATCTGCAAGGCATCTGGAACAAAGACCTCTGGCCGGCGTGGGGAAGCGAGTACACAACCAACATCAATCTCGAAATGAACTACTGGCCTGCCGAGCCTCTCGGCATGAGCGAGACAACCGAGCCGCTCATCCAGTTCATAAAGCGTTCGGCGGTTACGGGAGCCGAGATTGCCAAGAATTTCTATCATCTCGGCGGATGGGTTATGCATCACAACAGCGACATCTGGTCGCTCGCCAACCCTGTGGGCAAGCGCGAGGGCGACCCTATGTGGGCAAACTGGAGCATGGGCTCGGCGTGGCTCTCACAGCATCTTTACGAGCATTACCGTTTCACGATGGATAAGGATTATCTCAGAAACACCGCCTATCCGCTGATGAAGGGCGCGGCTGAATTCATAAAAGGCTGGCTCATCGAGAAAGACGGACATCTTGTAACTGCGCCTTCAACCTCGCCCGAGAATGCCTATATCGACGAGAACGGAAAGAAAGGCGTGGTAACCATTGCTTCGACAATGGACATGGAGATAATCTGGGATTTGCTCACGAACCTTATCGAGGCGTCGCAAGTGCTTGGCACCGACGAGCAGTTGCGGGCCGAATGGATTGCCATGCGCGGAAAACTCATGCCTTTGCGCATTGGCAAGGATGGCAACCTTATAGAATGGTATAAGGACTGGAGAGACGAAGATCCGCAGCATCGCCATGTGTCGCATCTGTTTGGGTTGTATCCCGGACGACAGATTTCGCCGACACAGACTCCCGATATTGCCGATGCTTGTCGCAGGACACTCGAAGTCCGTGGCGACGGCGGAACAGGTTGGAGCAAAGCATGGAAGATAAACTTCTGGGCACGTCTGCTCGATGGCAATCATGCTTACAAGATGTATCGCGAGTTGCTCACACATTCAACCCTCAACAATCTTTTCGACAATCATCCGCCATTCCAGATTGACGGAAACTTCGGAAGTATAGCCGGCATTGCCGAAATGCTTCTGCAAAGTCAGAACGACGAACTGCATCTTCTTCCTGCTCTTCCCGACAGTTGGAAGGACGGAAGCATTTGTGGTCTGCGCGGTCGCGGAGCGTTCATCGTAGACATTTCTTGGAAAGACGGAAAACTGAGTTCTGCATCTGTTACGAGCTGCAACGGAGGTGTATGCAAAATCCGTACATCTAACCGTATAAAAATAAGAGGAGCGTCTGTAAAAGAAAGAATCGAAAATAATATGAATAAATATACATTCAATACAAAGAAAGGTGCTACTTATGAAATAAAAGCAAAGTAATATAACTTAATTATATTCAATATTTTAGTGTATTGTTTTCGGTGTTACGAAAAATTAGTTCAAAAAACTTGCAAAAAAAGTGAATATTATGAATGTATATTCAAAATATTATTACTAATTTTGCAGCAATTTTAGAATAAATATACAATGAGAAATAAAAATAGTCGTTTGGATGCTATCAAGATTATAATTTCTTGCAAGGAAATTGGTAGTCAGGAAGAACTGTTGCAGGCTCTTCGCGCCGAGGGTTATCAGCTAACGCAGGCAACTCTGTCGCGCGACTTGAAGCAGTTAAAGGTTGCAAAGGCTGCAAGCATGAACGGAAACTATGTTTATGTGCTGCCAAACAATACGATGTACAAGCGTAACGTCGACAACATCAACGTAACCGACGTTATGAAACAGCGTGCCAATGGCTTTATCTCAATAAATTTTTCGGGCAATATCGCCGTTATCAAAACACGTC
>R24__coassemble_128_pt1 | contig 56801 bp, 48 predicted proteins | sample R24__metabat2_low_PE_011 | metagenome-assembled genome bin R24 | reverse complement strand
TTGGTTATCAATAATTTATTTAGCGTGTTTAAAACTTTAACCGGACACTAGTGATAAAAGAAGTAAAGTTTCAGGAGGATTGCTCCCCCTCCTGAAACTATTGGTCAGCTAACTCCCAATGCCATCCATTCCAATGGAATTCAATACCATTTATCCACAGAAATGGTAGTCCTTCGTATGGAATACTACAGACTAAATCAAGTATTTTCATATAACCTCCTTTCTATTTTATATATTGCCGTCATTATTAACGGTGTTGCAAACTTACATCTTTGTTTTGTTTGTTGCAACAGCATAAGTAAATTCATAAGGAATGCTTAGTGTATTACTTATAATATATTCGGTTTTATCTTTGCTTATCCATTATCCCAAAACGGTCATTAGAAAAAGTAAGTAGCAAAATGTAAGTTGGTTTAACTATTCAGAGTCAATCATTAGCACTTTTTGCTTATATTTTCATAGGCTCCGAATACTTATCCGAACATTATGTAAGGCAAAATTTCTAATGACCGATTTGGGATTATTTCTTCTAGCTTACAAGATATTTTACTCTCTGAAGAAAAAGTCCGATGAAATGGCGACATAAACAAATAACGTCGGACTTTCAAATACGAAAATCCGACGTTATTTTTTCTTATGAAGCTGATTTATATCTTCAAATTAAAGCCAAGGTAGAATGTTCTTGGAAGGGCAGGACCGTAGATGTATCCGGCATCCTTATCCATGCCTCTGTCTAAGTCTTTTTGATACTGGTTGAACATGTTTTTTACTCCCGTGCTGAACTCAAGAGTGTAGTGCTTGTAAAGATGAACTTCGTATGAAATCTTTGCACCCATCTCGAAGAAACTTTCGGACTGCACTTCTTCGTCCTCAGCAATATATCCAGCCATATGCTGCACAAGCATGTCGCCAGTAACCTTTCCGTCAACCGTGAACGAGAGCGGGTGAATAGGGCTGTATCTGACAAGGAAATAACCGTATTTGTCTGGAGTGCGGAACATTCTGCGCTGTGGCTTTATGTTCGGGTTGTTACTCCAAGTGAAATCGGCAAGATAGCGGCTTCTCTGCAAAGTTACACCTCCCTGAAGCATGAAAGTCTTGCGATAGCCAACTTTTCCCTCAATGTTTATGCCACCAACATATGCTCCTGCTGAATTTACGCGAGTGAGCAGCAGATTTCCCTTCTCGTCGTGACCGTTTTCAGTCAAGGCAAAGACATCGTTCAGACGTGTGTAAAAGCCTTCAATAGTAAGGTTTGTGTCCCACTTTCCGAAGTGATGATAAAGGTCTGCGCTACCGCTGATACTGTGCGAATATTCAGGCTTCAGATTTGGGTCGATGCTGATGAGAGAAACCTCTCCGCCCACGGCTCCGACGTGCAAATCCTCGTCGTATGCCTGTGGCGCTCTGTATCCGCTTGCGTACGAAACGCGGAAAATCATATCTTCGACAGGAGTATATCTGATGTTGGCTCTTGGCGACAGCACCACGTTATGAAGCATGTTGTGCTTCTCTATTCGCGCGCCCATAAGAATGCTTATCTGCTGGTTTTTCCATTCATTCTGAAGATATCCGCCTGCAATCTTTACGTCTTGTCTCATGTCGCGTCCGTAACCAAGGATACGGTCGTGCAGATGATTGAAAGTGTATTCGAGTCCTGCGCTGATATCGCCCTTTAGTTCTTTTACAAAAGGATACGAATATCGGTATTGAGTTCCGCCAACAACCGTGAAGTCTTGTGTGCTTCCGTAAGCGTCAAGATTTTTGTTTGTTCCGAAGTAACTTTCGCGATCTATATGCTGAAGACTGCTGTAGAGAGACAGATAATGACGGTCGTCTGGCGAATAGTAGTCCCATCGCAATGAGCCGGCATCGATGTTGTGTCGCAACTGCTCAGCAAGGTCTGTCTCGTGAGCAGGAAGGTCGATATCGCATCCGCCTCTTCGATATTCGCCAACATGATGATATTCGGCTGTGATTTTTGCATAATCTGATGTCTTGAAGAAACTTCTGAGGCCAGCCGTAGTGCTGTTCAGCAACGGTATATTAGAGAAGCCGTCGCCATTGTGGTCGTACTGCTTGCGATTGCGCTGAACACCGAACACAAACAGACCCATATTGCTGTTGTCGGTAATTACCGATGCGTTGAAAGCGGTGTTGATGTCGTAACTATCTTTGCCCACAAGCGACGAGTTGTGCTGCACGTTTACGAAATTGCGCGTAGGCTCTTTCGTAATGATGTTTACAACGCCGCCGATGGCATTTGCGCCGTAAAGAGCCGAACCGCCTCCGCGGATAATCTCAACGCGGTCAACCATTCCTGCCGGAATCTGCTCAAGTCCGTAGACCGATGCAAGCGATGAGAAGATAGGACGCGAATCCATCAGAATTTGTGAATACTGACCCTCAAGACCGTTTATGCGAAGTTGTGGCAATCCGCAGTTCGAGCAAGTCTGTTCAACCCTCAATCCTGTCTGATAGTTCAGAACGTCAGCCATGCTATGCGCATTGGTCATCTCGAATAGAACAGGCGATACCACGTTTACGATGCTTGATGCCTCCTTGCTTTTAGTCTGATATTTGTTTGCAGTAACAACAACGTTGTCTACCAAGAAAGATTCCTCGCGCATTTTTATATTCAGTTCAAGCATCTGGTCTTTCTTCAGGTTCACGGTACGCTCTTCGGTAATGTAGCCCATGTACGAAAATACAACGGTCTGCTGTCCTACGGGAATGTCTTTCAGAAAATAATGTCCTGTTTCGTCTGATATTGTGCCGATGGATGTTCCCTTCAATTTAACGGTGACGTAACGCATACATTCTCCCTGCTCATCTGACACATGACCTAAAATGTGTGCATCCTGACCAAACACAGTCATCGCCATAAGGGAGGTAATAATCAAAAAAATAAATCTCATATAATAAGTGTATTGTGTTTTGTCTTTTTAAGAGCGCGCAAAGTTACTAAAAAAAACTCAATTATAATTAGGTGGCATATCTCTATGTGCCTTATTTTCCGGTCAAAATAAAAGGTTACGGCTAAAAAAGAAGCGTAACCCTTTAAAAAATGTCTTATTCCACAACCGTGAAGCCGTATTTTTTCAGAAGTTCCCGGTACTCGTCAGTCTTTTTGTACTTGTCGAGCCATTCGTTAAGTTCTCTGAGCAGGCCCGTGCTCGACTTGTGTACCGCCCACGAATAGAACTGATTGAAACTCAGCTTTTTGCTAAAATCAAGTTGGGGATAGTCGGCTGAATATTGACGGGCGATATTCGCATCGCAAACGGTGTAGTCGATATCATCGTGGGCCACAAGGGCAAGAAGTTGTTCCGTTCCGTATTTGTTTATTCTGCCGATATTTACGTTGGCACCGATTTCGTCTTGCAGATTTTCGAGTCGCATAATGTAAGGCGAACTTTTCGGAATGTAGAGCGTTCTGTTTTCGAGTTCCATAGCGCTTTTAATGTATTTTGTCGAATCATCGGGATTGAAAGCCCTCTGAACCAGCACCAGACTATTTATGCACACCGGATTTGTGAGCGCAAAAATAGAATCTTTCTCAGATGTCTCAACCATCGGGATAGGCGATGCGATGAGGTCGCATGCACCTTCTTTCAGTTGCTTGTACATCTGCTCGTACGAACTCGAGGCATTGATGCTCAGCGTAAGGTCGTGGCTCTCGGCAAAAGCCTTTATCAACTCGTAGTGAAAGCCCGATTCGCCGTTCTCGCCAGAGAAGAAAACACCGTCGGCATACTCACACGTTACTTTCAGCGTGCCGGCTCTCTGAATGCGTGCATAATCACGGTTCAGCGCAATTCTCTGCACAAAAAGGAATACTCCTGCAAAGGCAAGGACAACAGCACATAGCAGCGCAATCTTTATCGCCTTCTTGTGCTTTCGGATTTTTTCGATATCAATCATAGAAGTTCCAAGAAAGACCGAACCTCAGCATGCTTGGGTTCATAGCGTAGTGAGGAACGGTAAAGTTCATCGAGTTACCTGAACCTTCGAAGAGGTTGGTGTATGTTACATAGAAGCGCAGACGCTTCAAGAAGAAGTTCATGTAGGCGTTTGCAAACGGAAATCCGCCGATTTTAACCCTGTCTGCCTCGTTCTGGCTCTGGTTCATATACTGACCGACGATTGGCGAATATTCGGGAGCGTAATACTTCGTGAAATACTTCAAGTCGACGCCCATCTGCAACTTCAGAACCTTGTGTGACAAGGCTACATCAACATAAAAATTATGGTAGAAGTTCCACGATGGCAGCGGAATAATATTGTCGTCTTTTGTGTACTGATACGTTACTTCGTTGTCGAGATGGAACACTCCGAGTTTGAAATTCTGTTCGAGTTTTGCACTCACAATCTGAATGTTTTTGTCGTACTGTCCAACGGCAACGCTGTTGTTGTAGGCGGTAATCAGACCATTGTTGTCGCGCTGCGTATTGCTGTCGTTGTAGAAATAAGCATAGTTTTTGATGTTCTCAACAGCGGCTGTCAGACGGGTGCGAGTGCGCTCAGACGACAAAGTTCCCTGCAAACGCATTCTCGTCATATTATCAAGCGAGAACTTGGCATCTCTGCTTGTTCCCCATGATTTCAGGCGCGAGCTGAACGTCGTCATGTAATACGACGGCGCAAAGTTATCGATAAGTCCGCTGACATGAAGTCCGAGCGTATCGTTCAGAACCTTCACGTTCAAATCGGCATTTCCATTGAGGTTATACTCGCCGAAGTTATCGCCCGTAATGGCATATTCGCCTGTAACATTGTAGTTTACGTGCTCGCCATGTGCACGAACCAACTGACCGCCTATTCTCACATCGTTCTGGGTGTCATATTTCATCGTAGGGTCGATGTACGATTCGTACACATGATCTGCCGTGTAGTCAGAGAACAGATATTCAACGCTTTTCGTCTGTCTCCAAGTCTGATAGCCGAACCTGCGGAACTCGTGTGATATGAACGCCTTTATTCCAGCTACGGCATACTTATTGAATCCTTCGAGAAGACTGATGGCAAACGTATTCTTAACGAGCAGAGTCTTTGCCTTGTCGTTGATGTCGTTGCCTAAAAGTTTGCTCGGATTATAAATGCTATCTATGAAGTTTGCTGGAATATTGCCGCCAACCAAAACGTGGTCGTTATTCTGAATGTCGAGCGTATGAATAAAGCTCGTAACTGGTACGAACTCAAGTTTTTTGTTTACCGAATCGCCAACCTCGCGATGAAATCCAAGGTTGTATCGATGAGTCAAGAAAATCAGATTGTTATCATTTCTCTGCCATAGGTTTCGTTCCAGATATGTAGGGATGTCTGTACTATTGTACGACCTTGAAAAACGCGAAGGGTCGATGATGTAATAATCGTCGGTAAGTCCGCCATTTTCAGCCATCTTCATGTGATTATGACTGTAAAGAAACTGCATCTGATATTTGTCGCCAAGATGATAGAGATGCAGCGAGCCGTTCATATAAGAGGAAGACTGACTTACATAGAATCCTCGCGAGTACAGATAATCGAACTTGAATCCGCCGCCCCAATATTTATTTGCGCTTGTGGCAAACTTTATCGTGAGCCAGTCGTCGCCGTTGTTCTTGTCGCCTGCGCTATGATAGGTTATATTGGTATATGGCGATTTCGTATCAGAAAACAAATAGTTTGTCGGCTTTGTCATGAAGAAGTCGAGTGGGTCGGTAAAGAACATATTGGTGTTATGTTCTCGCTCCATGTAGATGCGCGAAATGCGTGGAGAGCCGAGTGTTCCGATATGGTTGTAGTGTCCCGTCATTCCTTCGGGAAAGACTGTGTTATAGAAGTTTATCCGGGCGGTGTCAGCATCGACAGCTGTTCTGTCGCCAAAACGTCGGTCGATAGTCCACTGCCTCACATCAACAGGAACAACTTTGTCATCGTCGTGACGAAGGCTGTCTCCGTTGTCAACACGTTCACCATACTGATCTGTGACGACTGTTCCGTCACTATTCAACAAACTTTGTGCCGCTGCAGAGACTGGCGCAAGGGCACAAAAAAAACATATATAAAAAAAATTCTTCATATTTCTGTGCAAAGATAGTGCAAAATAATTATATTTGTAAATCAAATACTTGTAAAATTATGAAAAGGCTTCATTTAAAACGTATATTCGTATCGATTTGTTGTCTGTTTATCTCTTTTAATCCTATTTCCGCCGGAGATATTTATGTTGATGCAACCAATGGAAACGACAAAGCAAACGGCACTTTTAATGAGCCAGTAAAATCATTGGCACAAGCATTTAGAATTGCAAGAGAATGGCGCAGGCTGAAGTTGCCGGAGGCAAACAACGGCATAACCATTCATCTGCGCAAGGGAATACATTATCTTTCAGAACCGCTGTTTATCCGCCCAGAAGACAGCGGCACAACGACTTCGCCTACGATTGTAGACGGAGATGGCTCGTGGATTAGCGGCGGAATTGAGTTGAAAAAAGGCGAAAGAAAAGGGAATATCTACGAGTTTGATGCCCCGATTGTAGGCACTCATCCGCTCGAGATAAGGCAACTTTACTATGCCAGACTGGGAATAAACCGGGCATCAAACATTCAGAACGACGGAACGTACGACAGAATTATCGATTTTGACAAGGAGAAGCGTGAAATCGTGATTCCGACTCCGGCAAATATCGAGGATTTGAAAAAAGAAAAGCAGATAGAGATGCACATCGTTCAGCGGTGGGCAACGGCAACCCTACGCATTAAGGACATGATTGTCGAGGGCGAGAAGACTCGCGTATCATTTCACGAGCCGGAAAGCAGAATTGAATTTGAACATCCGTGGCCGCAACCGGTTGTAGGCGGAGAGAACGGGAGTTCTGCCTTCAGTCTGAACAATGGCTTGTGTCTGGTTGACGAGCCTGGCGAATGGTATCAAGACCGTTCTACCCACAAAATATACTATTGCGCCGAACCTTTCTTCGGAAAAAAACTGTTTAAAAAGACGAGCGAGAGCGCAGATGTATGTCCCGAGGGGCTTGTCGCTCCAGCGTTGCAGACGCTTATAAAAATCGACGGAACGCTTTCTCGTCAAGTCAGCAACATCGTCTTCAAGAACGTGACGTTTGCCCATACGGCATGGCTTCGTCCAAGTTACTTCGGAAACGTTACTCTGCAAGGTGGATTCCCGATTGTTGATGCCTACAAACTCGAAGTCCCGGGATTGCCGGAAAAGGCATCGCTCGAAAACCAAGCGTGGATTTGCCGTCCGGGAACCGCAATCTCGGTGAGAGGGGCAAACAACGTGACATTCAGCAATTGCAACTTCAACTATATGGCCTCTACCGCCATCGACTTTGAGTGGGGATGCAAGAATTCCACCGTCCAAAATTGCATCTTCGAAAGCATCGGCGGAACGGCAATCATGGTCGGAGCATTTCCGTCGGGCGGCTTCGAGACTCACGTTCCGTACAAAGCCGCAAACACCGGTGAAATCTGCTCGGGAATAACGATAAAAGACAATCTGATAGTCAGCGCGACTGGCGAGGATTGGGGATGCGCGGCGATAAATGCCGGTTACGTTTCTGACATCAGCATAGACAGCAACACAATAAACCATTGCAACTGGAGCGGAATCTGCGTGGGCTGGGGTTGGACGGCTCTGAAATCGGACATGAAGAACAACCGCATCATCAATAACATCATAAAATTGTTTGCCGAGCAATTGCACGATGCCGGCGGAATCTACACGCTTAGCAATCAGCCTAACTCGGTAATCAGCAACAATATAATAAAAGAATACGGTGCTGCGCCTTATGCCACAAACGACAGAGTTTTCTACATCTATTGCGACGAGGCGACAGACGGTTTCGTTATCGAGAACAACAACTGTACCGAGGAGAAATTCGGCACCAATCAGAACGGCAAGAACATGAAATGGCGCAACAACGGCAAGAAAGACATTCTGCCGGTAGAAGCGCAATAGTTACAGAAAGCAACGAGGCAAGAAAGTAAATATTTCAAAAAAACATTTCTGTTTGTCAATATTTATTATCTTTGCACTATGGAAGCAAAAGAAAGAATTGAGCAACTCCGAAGAGAGTTGCACCAGCATAACTATAACTATTATGTGCTCAATGCACCTGTAATTGGCGATGAGGAATTTGACCATCTGATGCGCGAACTTCAGGATTTGGAGAACCTTCATCCCGAATTTTTCGACCCAAACTCGCCAACGCAAAGGGTAGGAAGCGACATCAACACCGAGTTCACTCAGGTAACTCACAAATATCCGATGCTTTCGCTTGCCAACACCTACAATCAGCAGGAAGTAGCAGAATGGTTTGCCCGAGTAAAGAGCGGACTCGAAGGCGAGGACTTTGAAATCTGCTGCGAGATGAAGTACGACGGACTTTCAATCTCGCTTACCTATGTTGATGGCAGACTTGTAAGAGCCGTTACGCGAGGCGACGGAACGCAGGGCGATGATGTTACGAGCAACGTGAAGACTATCAAGAGCATACCTTTGCAACTCACAAACGGCGGCTATCCGCACGAGTTTGAAATCAGAGGCGAGATTCTGATGCCGTGGAAGGTGTTCGACGAACTGAATGCAGAGCGCGAGAGAAACGGCGAACAACTCTTTGCCAATCCGCGAAACGCCGCTTCGGGCACGCTTAAATCGCTAAATTCGGCACTCGTGGCATCACGCAGACTCGATGCTTATCTCTACTATCTTCTTGGCGAAGAAATCCCAGCAGACGGACATTTCGAGAATCTGGCCGAAGCCGCAAAATGGGGCTTCAAAATTTCTAAGGGAATGAAGAAGGTGAAGACCATCGAGGAGGTTTTCGACTTCATAAACTATTGGGACGAGGAGAGAAAGAATCTTCCGGTTGCAACCGACGGCATCGTCCTGAAAGTCAATTCAACAAGACAACAACGTCATCTGGGCATGACTGCAAAGTCGCCAAGATGGGCAATAGCATACAAATTCAAGGCCGAACGCGAATGTACTCTGCTTAAAGATGTCATCTATCAGGTGGGGCGCACAGGCGCGATAACTCCGGTTGCCGTGATGGAACCGGTTCAACTTGCAGGAACGACCGTTCAGCGAGCATCGCTCCATAACGCCGACGTTATTGCAGAACTCGGATTGCACGAGCACGACTATGTCTATGTTGAGAAGGGTGGTGAGATTATTCCGAAGGTCGTTGGCGTTGATGAAACCCGAAGGAAACCCGAAAGCAACCCGATAAAATTCATCACCCGATGTCCCGAATGTGGTGCAGAACTTGTGAGATACGAAGGCGAGGCGGCTCACTATTGTCCAAACGATGTGGCTTGTCCGCCTCAGATTAAGGGCAGAATAGAGCATTACATAAGCCGAAAGGCGATGAATATCGACAGCCTCGGTCCTGAAACCGTGGACGATTACTACAAGCGCGGACTAATCCACAATGTTGCCGATCTGTATCTAATAGAGGTGAAGCAGATTATGGGCTTCGACGGCAACAAAATCCGAAGTGCAAACAAGATTGTAAGAAGCATCCGCGAGAGTTGCAACGTTCCTTTCGAACGAGTATTGTTCGCCTTGGGCATCAGATTTGTGGGAGAGAGCATAGCCAAGATTCTTGCACGGCATTTCAAGAGCATCGACGCACTTCAGAAAGCCACTCTCGAAGAACTTACAGACATCGAAGGCATCGGCGTTGCCATAGCCGAAAGCGTAATCAGATATTTCCGCGACCAGCGCAATATCGAGATTATCGAGCGTCTGAGAATGTACGGAGTTCAGATGGATATTTCAACTCAGGCGCAGGAAGGCGCATCTAACAAACTCGAGGGCAAGAGCATCGTAATCAGCGGCGTTTTTGCAAAACATTCGCGCGACGAATACAAACAGATGATTGAACTTCACGGCGGAAAGAATGTCGGAAGCATCTCGTCTAAGACAAGTTTCATTCTGTGCGGCGAAAACATGGGACCTTCGAAACTCGAGAAAGCAAAGAAATTAGGTATTCAAATGATGTCGGAAGACGATTTTTTGAATTTAATTGAGTAGTTATATAGGCTATAACAAAAAAATATATTACTTTTGTCGTCGAATTTATAACAAAGTGTAACTTCAAGGTATGGTTAAAAATATATTCAGGGGTATGGGCGTAGCCTTGATTACTCCTTTTAAGGCAGACTTTAGTGTTGATTATGAGTCGCTTGACCGTTTGCTCGACTATCTTATTAACGAAGGTGCAGATTTTTTGTGCATCCTTGCAACAACAGGCGAAACGCCTTGTCTCTCTGCCGAAGAGAAGTCAAAAGTTAAGAACCTGATTGTTGAAAAGGTTGCCGGACGCATTCCTATTCTGATGGGCTGCGGCGGAAACAACACAATGGCGGTTGTTGAGGAACTGAAGAACGGCGATTTCAAAGGCATAGACGGAGTTCTGTCTGTTTGTCCATACTACAATAAGCCATCGCAAGAGGGTTTGTACCAGCACTTCAAGACTATCGCGGCAGCCACAAACCTTCCAGTTGTTCTCTACAACGTACCGGGACGCACAGGCATCAATCTTGCAGCCGAAACAACACTCAGACTGGCACGCGACTGCGAGAACATTGTGGCGATAAAGGAAGCCTCAGGAAACTTCACCCAAATTGACGATATTATAAAAAACAAACCTGCCGACTTTGACGTTCTCTCTGGAGATGACGGAATAACATTCCCACTCATCACACTCGGAGCAACAGGCGTGATAAGCGTTATAGGAAACGCTCTTCCAAAAGAGTTCAGCCGAATGGTGAGACTTGCGCTCAACGGCGACTACGATAGCGCACGAACCATACATCACCGCTTTACAGAATTGTTCAGTCTTCTGTTTGTCGACGGAAATCCGGCAGGTGTAAAGGCTATGCTTAACAGCATGGGAATGATTGAAAACGTTTTGCGTCTGCCACTTGTTCCGACAAGAATCACAACAATGGCGGCAATAAGCAAAATAGTAAGGGAATTGCACATTAAGTGCTGATTTTTTTAACATTTTTATTTTTATGAGTAGGCTCCGGTATCAGCAAAGGTATCGGAGTTTTTGTCAATAAGATTGATTATGACTAAATATGCAATAAAAATAACCTTGGCAATGCTTTTGGGCTGCAACTCTATGCTGGCGCAGAAGATCGAATCGGTCTTCGTTACGGAAGACAACGCGGCTCTTCGCCTGACGCCGAGCGAAAATGGCGAACTGATAACAAGAGCACCACGCTACACACCATTCAGAATAAAAGAAAAACTTGACGGCTGGTATTTGGTAGAAGAATTCTACACAAACTGCCGATATTATGTTAGCAAATCGCAAGTTGCATCGCTCGATGTACGCGGCGACAGCATTCAGATTCCCGAAGGAACATACACAAAAAATCTTGTTGAAGGCGTTGGAAGAAGGCGTGCAAAAATCGAAATTGCGTGGACGCTGAAAGCCGATTCGACAGCGAATAACGCAAACGTCGTGATTGTAAACTATAAGAAAACAACAAACGGTAGACTTGCCGACCAAGCCGTTTTCAGAGGAAAGATGCTGAATTCCTGCGTTTTACTTTGCGAGGAGAAATTGACAGCAAACGGCTCTGCACAAAAAACACACAAACTTTTCTGGTACGTTCAGGGATGCCTTTTATACAACGGACATTCGTACACATTGAAAGCTGTAAATCCTTAGTTTTCAAGAAGAAGGCGAGTCTTTGCTCTGTCTGGTTTTCCTGTTTCAGTCATCGGAAGGGTATCGACCGCAACAATATCTTTTGGCTGCCAATATTTAGGCAACGTTGAAATGGCATTTTTCAAAAGTGCCATTTTCTGTTCTGTCACGCTCGCGTCAACAAGCATAACGACTTCTTGCCCAAGCACTTGATGCTCGCGCCAACTTATTCTGAAACCATCTTTCAAACCCGATTCTTCAGTCAAAAGTAGTTCAACTTCCTCAATCTGAACCTTTACGCCGCCAGTGTTGATTGTATTATCCTTTCGGCCGATGATTCGGAACTGACCGCGCTCGTTAATCTCGGCTATGTCGTTGGTTATCAACTCTTCGGAGCAGACGGACGGAGCATCAATCACAAGCGTTCCGTCTTGGCTGATGCTTATTTTTACGCTTTGAAACGGAGTGTACCAAAGCGAGGCTTCTTCGCCGTTCAGCTTTCTGAGAGCGATGTGCGACAGCGTTTCAGTCATTCCGTAAGTGCTCCAAACGTTGTTTGGGAATGTTTTCAGGACTTCGGCAAGATTCGAATCAATCGCTCCGCCGCCGATGATTAACTGCTTTATCTGTCTAAGTTTTTCAGCCTCCTCGGGAACTTGCAGACTTTTAATAACTTGCATCGGAACCATTGCCGCGAATGTCGGAATCTCAACAATGTCTTTCAAAGGATGAGAGGAAGGCTCGACGCTTATCAGACGCAGCCCTCGCTCTATGCTGCGCACCACGACCATTTTTCCGGCAATGTAATCGAGCGGCATACATAGCAATGCTGTATCGCCCGACTTCAGTCCAAGAAAATCGCATGTTATACGGGCACTTGCAAGCATTCTTTTCTTTTCGACAAGCATCTCTTTCGGTTTGCCAGTAGAGCCCGATGTACGCACCTTAATAAACGCATTGTCGTCGTTCCATTCGCTGTAAAAGTCTGGTAATGTCATGGTTTGTAATAAAGTCTTTCGCCCTCGATGTGTAACGGATAGTCAATATTATTTGTAAACAACATTCCCGTGCCAAGTCCTTGTGGCATAGGCGTTTTATCAGGGCGCGACTCTTGCAGGTCTGCGCACCAATGGGCGATGGCATTTAGTCCAACGTTGCTCTCTAGAGCCGATGTTGCCCACCAGCCGATGCCTCGTTCTTCGGCAAGGCGAATCCACTCCTCAGCACCGCAAAATCCGCCGTGAAGCGACGGTTTCAGAATGATATATTGTGGTCTGACGGTGTCGAGAAGTTCGATTTTCTTGCTCAACGTGTTAATGCCGATAAGTTCCTCGTCGAGAGCAATCGGAAGGGAAGTAGCGGCGCAAAGTTCTGCCATTTTCTGCCACTGGCCAGCTTTAATCGGTTGCTCTATTGAGTGAAGGTGATTTTCTGCAAGAAGTCGAAGTTTCTGCATAGCATCATCACTAAATGCGCCGTTGGCATCGACGCGAATCTCTATCTGTTCGGGCGAGAAATTTTCGCGAATCATTCTGATTAACGAAAGTTCGTTGTCGAAATCTATCGCGCCGATTTTCAGTTTGATGCAGCGGAAGCCGAGGCGCATTTTTTCTTCGATGCGATGCCTCATCTCGTCGAACGTGCCCATCCAAATCAAGCCGTTGATAGTTATGCCTCTTTCGCCGCGCGAAAAAGCAGTCGATGAGAGAGCCGTGCTTCCGCTTGCATTCATCTGCATCACGGCAGATTCGAAGCCGAAAAGCATGGACGGATATGGACGCATCTCTTCCTTCAAATCGTTGCTAAGACTGAAATTTGTATTTTGAGTGTTGATTTCCGATTCAAATCTTTGAGCAAAAGCGCGAAGAACATCCTCATAATCAACAATATCATCGCAACTCAGTTTTGGAAGCGGTGCACATTCGCCAATGCCAAGCAGTCTTTCACCATCGCGGACTTCGACATACCACACCTTTCTGACGGTGTAAACGCCTCGCGACGTTCCGGCTGGCTGCTTGAAATTTAGCGTATATGGTCTGACAGTAACTTTCATTACGGAATGTATGGATATTGGTCGAAATCTGGGTCGCGCTTCTCCAAGAACGCCTTTCCGCCTTCCTGAGCCTCGTCGCTGAAATAGTAAAGCATGGTTGCATCGCCAGCAAGTTCCTGAATACCAGCCTGTCCGTCGAGCTCGGCATTCAAACCGGCCTTTATCATTCGGATGGCGATAGGACTGCGCTTCATTATCGTCTTAGCCCAATCAACAACCTCGTCCTCGAGTTTGTCGAACGGAACAACTTTATTTACAAGCCCCATTTCAAGAGCCTCTTGAGCGGTGTAGAGTTTGCAGAGATACCAAATTTCGCGTGCCTTCTTCTGGCCTACGATGCGCGCAAGATATGACGAACCGAATCCGGCATCGAAACTGCCGACCTTCGGACCTGTCTGACCGAATTTTGCATTCTCGCTTGCAATCGTGAGGTCGCAGACAACGTGCAGAACGTGTCCGCCACCAACCGCAAAACCGTTTACCATTGCAATGACCGGCTTTGGAATTGAGCGAATCTGCTTCTGCACATCAAGCACGTTCAGACGCGGAATTCCGTCTGTGCCGACATATCCGCCACGACCTTTAACGTGCATGTCGCCGCCGCTGCAAAATGCCTCGGTCTTCAGCCGTTCTTCTTCGGTCTGACCTTCCTTCAGAGGACTGTGAGCACCTGTCAGAACAACTACGCGGACATCTTTCGCCTCGCGACAATAATATAGCGCATCGCTAATTTCCCACGTTGTTCGCGGTGTGAAAGCATTTCTGTATCGTGGTCGGTTGATAGTTATCTTTGCAATTCCCTCGAAGAACTCAAAAAGAATTTCTTCGTATTGTTTGATTGTCTTCCAATTTCGTTTCATATTTTTATTGTTTAGAGATATGTTCAAAATATTTGCTGAATTCGTTTTTGCTCGCCTCGCTGTCGATAAAAAGTTCGAGAATCGAGGTGTGAGAATCTACGTCGTCCATAAACTTGCGGAAAACATCTTTTAGTTCCGAAAGATTCTCCGCACAAAAATATCGGGCGTTGAATGCCTTGGCAATATGCTCCGCGCCGGCAGAATGTTTTCCTGCAATGTATTCCTGATAAGACGAAGCTTTATCAAGCCCTTTCAGATTTCTGAAAATCTGACCGAGATGATTGTTGAACACGACGATTCGTAATTTGTTGCGCGATTTTTGCGTATTCATGCTATCCTCAATCCAAAGGGCATTGCTATCATAGAAAAAAGCAAGATCGCCAACCAAAAGAAGCGTGTCTTTTCCGCCAAGCCTGAAGCCTTGAGCAGCAGAAACGCAGCCTTCAATGCCGTTTACACCACGATTGCAAAGTACTTCGGAATACGAAGCATCGAACATCTGAATATTTCTGACCATACTGCTGTTTGCCACATGAACGGCAAATTTTCTGTCGATATTTTCAGAAATAAACTTCAGGGCAGAAAGGTCGCAGAACGACGAGAACGAATATTTATCCGCTTTTTCCTTCAGATTATCCGAAAGATTCTTCCAGCGTCCGAAGAAGGTCTTATCTGTATCAATTAGTTGTTGTTCAATGATTTTGAAAGCATCTTCAGCAGATGTTTTTACAAAATGCGTAACGCATTTGTAGGTATCGGGCAGCGAATAATCGTCGGAAACAAACTGAACAAGCCGCTCAGGCGATGCGTTGCGAATGAAATTCTTCAGTCTCTTGGAAACAACATGTCCACCGAGAACGAAGACCACATCAGGCATCAGCGTATCGTCGGCAGAATGGGCACTCAGAACCTCGTCGAAATTGCGCAAAACGTTGGGGCAGTCGTAACCGATATTCGACAGATATTCGGCACAGACTACGATATTTTTGTGCTTTTCGACAAGCGATTTGAGCGCAGAACGACATCCGTCTGCTTTCTCGGCACTTAATTGACCAATTATCACCATCGCCTTAGTCGATTTTCCGACAGAAAAATCAACTTTTACAGACGAAAAATCAGTCTCGGAATAAGAAATCAGCCTTTCATCAGGCAAATTTTCAATGCTGAAATCGAAGAAAGGTTCAGTAATCGGAACATTTATCTGAACGGGGCCATTCTTGCGGTTCATCTCGATGAAAGCCTCGTTTATCAGACGGTTACAAGCCCACGCAAATTCGTTATTCTCAGGCGAATCGCCCCAATTAGGTTCGGGAAGTTGAACGCATTTATGAACCATTCTGCCAAACGCTCCCGGCTGCGGAAGAGTCTGCCCATCCATCTGGTCGAGCCATCGTTCTGGGCGGTCGGCCGTGATGACGAGCAACGGCAGTTTCTGATAGAAAGCCTCGGCAACCGCAGGCGCAAGATTCAGCACCGCGCTGCCCGACGTTACGCACACAGCCACGGCGCGTCGAAGAGCCTGGGCAAGCCCAATGGCTACGAAACCTGCGCATCGCTCGTCGGTAACCGGAATGCAGTTCATTCCAGCCACGCTGAAATTGTTTGCCAACGGCGAATTTCGGCTTCCTGGACAGATAACCACATCAGTTATGCCAGCCTTAAGCATAAGAGCCGTAAGTTGCAGAGTGTTCCTCTTGTTGCAATACATATTTAAAGTATCTTTTTTATCGTTTTCAGTTTTTCCTCGGTCTCGTTCCACTCGCTCCGAACGTCGGACTGGCGCAACAATCCGCCGCCAGCATAGGCGATGCCTTCGGAGAGGTTGGCGCAGCGAAGATTAACATAAAGATTCGTCGTTCCCGAAAAATCGAGCATTCCAACGATGCCAGAGTAATACGAACGGTCGTAGCCCTCGTTCTTCAAAATGAAGGCGAGAGCCTCGTCCTTTGGCAATCCACACACAGCCGGAGTGGGATGGAGGCTGCCGATTATGTCGGCAAGAGAACACGATGGCTTTGGCGAGAAGTGAAATTCGCTTTTCAGATGCACCAGATTTCCAGCTTTAGATGTGTACGGTCCTTCTTCCTCGATGACCGTTGCCAGCACATTCAAGCGCGAGCGGATATAGCTTGCAACAACCGCCTGTTCTTCTTTGTTTTTCTCGCTCCAAACAAGGTTGCGGATATCATTGTCATCTGCCGCCATCGTTCCGGCAAGAGCCACGGTTCGATAGTGCGATTTTTCGCCCGAAAGCAGAATCTCGGGAGTGCAGCCGAGCCATATTCCCGTAGCGGGAGTCTTGGCAAGATAGACCATCATCCGCGGATATGCTGCACATGCTTTCAAAAACGAGCCGAAAGAATCTATGTTTTCAAACGGAATTTTCTCGCATCGTGAAAGAACGAGTTTCTTGAAAATTCCATCGTTCAATGCCTTGCTGAATTTTTCGAAAGCCGAGTTGTAGCATTCGTCTGGCAGAACCACGTTTTCTATCTCTTTTTCAGTATGATGCAGATTGTCTTCGACGCGAAATTTGCAGTTTATAACTCTGTCGGGCGAAATCACGACGGTTGGATGCACTTCGGACTCGGCAAACGGCATCATCACAAATCCGTCTGTTTCCGAAGTAGCCTTACGACGGTCTTGAACCACTACCGTAAATTCATCGGAAAACGGCAACCGATAGAGCGCAATCGACTCTTCTGCCACGAACAGTTCGGCTATGTTTCTTTGCTCTTCAGTCATTGCTTTTTAGGCAGAATATAATTCGTAACACGCTCGGTAGAAATGAGTTTGCCGTCCTCGCCGACGATATCTACATTCCACACATGGCTCGTTCTGCCAGCATGCAGGCATGTGGCGCGAGCATAAACCTTTCCTTCGGTTGCCGACATTGCAATGTGATTGCCTGTAACCTGTGCTCCGCACACAATTTTCTCGTCGTTTACAAGATAGAGCGAGCCGAGTCCGGCAACCGATTCAGCCATTGCCAGCGACGCTCCACCATGCAGAATGCCAAAATACTGTCGGGTGGCATCGCAAATCGGCATTTCTGCAAGAATTATATCCTCATCTGTGGGCAAAAATCTGATGCCCATTGCACCGAGCATCGTGTTTTTCAGCCTTTCATTTACATCATCGCAAAATTCCTGTGTAAGCATCTTTTCTATTTTTCTTCTGAGATTGATTTGTTTATCTGGTCGATATAATCAAGCAGTTCGTCGCGTCCAAGGCGAGATTCGCTCGACGTGATGAAGTAAGGCGGCAGTTCCTCCCAACTCTGCTTTATCTTTGCCAGATATTTCTGAACATTGCTCTTGTTCTTGCCATTTGTCAGTTTGTCAGCCTTAGTAAATACTATGGCAAACGGAATGCCGTTCTCGCCGAGCCATTCCATGAATTCGAGGTCGATTTTCTGAGGTTCAAGTCTGATGTCGATGAGCAGAAAGAGGTTTGCCATCTGCTCGCGCGTGAGAATATAATCCTCTATTATCTTCGTGATTTTCTCCTGAGTTTTCTTGTTGCGCTGTGCAAATCCGTAGCCCGGAAGGTCGACGAGATACCAACTTTTGTTTATCAGGAAATGGTTTATCAGTAATGTCTTTCCCGGAGTTGCCGATGTCATTGCAAGTTTCTTGTTGCGCGTAAGCATATTGATAAGACTGCTCTTACCAACATTCGAGCGTCCGATGAAGGCATATTCAACCTTTCCGTCGGCCGGACATTTTTTCACATCAGCATTACTGATTACAAATTCTGCAGATTTTATTTCCATGTCAATATTTTAGATTGCAAAACTAACAAAAATAAAGCAGATTTTGCCTATGCCACCACCGATTTGTCTTGTTTTTCTGCCTTCGATGCCAAAAACAGCCCTGCAAATGTAATCAAACCGTTTATCATCAGCATCTCGTAGCCGAATTTATATCCGAAGGCATTATTTACCGTTATGTCGATGATATAGCACAGAACGGGCGATGCCACGGCAATGAAAGGCACGAGATTCTCCTTCGGATTCCTCTTCGTGAAAAGTCCGAACGAGAACATTCCGAGAAGCGGACCGTATGTGTACGAGGCAAGCAGATAAATCGTGTCGATTACGCTTTCGTTGTCTATCGCCTTGAAAAGTAGGACGAAACCGCAGAAAACGGCCATCATCGCCATGTGCACGCGCTTTCGCACGCTATTGTTCTGCGGAGTGTCGTCGCCCCTTCCGAGAATGTCCACGCAGAAACTCGTCGTCAGCGCGGTGAGGGCAGAATCGGCACTACTGAATGCCGCAGAAATTATTCCGATAGAAAAAAAGATGATTGCCGATGTGCCCAACATTCCGTTCACCACAAACTGCGGCAGAAGTTGGTCGCCTTTTTCGGGCAGGTCGATGCCGTTTTTCTGTGCAAGAATGATGAGCAGAACGCCGAGCGAAAGGAACAGAAGATTCATCGGGATGAAGAAAAATCCGTACGCACTCATGTCCTTCTGCGCATCTTTCAGATTCTTGCAAGTGAGGTTTTTCTGCATCATGTCTTGGTCGAGTCCTGTCATCACCACTACGATGAAGATTCCGCTCAGAAACTGCTTTACAAAATGCTGTTTGCTGTTCCAATCGTCAAATTCGAACATTCGACAGTGTGAATCTTCGGCAATAGCCGTAATCGCCTCACCAAGACTCATATCAAGTTGATTTATAGTCTGAAAGATAATGATGCACGTTGCCGCAATCAGACAAAAAGTCTGCAAAGTGTCAGTCCATACTATTGTCTTGATGCCACTATGACGCGTATACAGCCAGATGAGCAGAACCGTTGCCACCACCGTTGCAGCATACGGTATTCCAAACTGCTCGAAAACGTACATCTGCAATATAAGGCAGACGAGGTAGAGTCGGGCAGCGGCTCCAAGCATCTTCGAAAGCAGAAAGAAAACCGAGCCTGTGACATACGAGACCGTGCCGAATCTCCGTTCGAGATATGTGTAGATGCTTGTCAGATTCAATTTGTAGTAAACTGGCAGAAGAACGAAGGCAACTATCAGATAACCCGGAAAATAGCCGAGCACCATCTGCATATAAGTCATGTCGATGCTCTGAACCCATCCGGGGCACGACACGAGCGACACGCCCGACAGCGATGCGCCAATCATTCCGAATGCCACCAGATACCACGGCGACTGCTTGCCGCCTCTGAAGAAATCGGCATTGCCCGACTTTCCTTTGGTGAATGTCGAAATCAGAAGAAGGATGCCAAAATAAATCAAAACTGTAAGTAGAATATACAAGCCATTCATTTTTTTTACATTTTTAGGTGCAAAGATAGTTCTTTTATTTTATTTTCGTCCGAAAAAGCCTTTCTTTTCTGGCAACTCAAAAAAATATTCATTTAATTATTTATGCGAATTTGGCATAAAGAACATTCTGCAACAATATACAAAACAATGAATCATTATACAAAGAATAGCCCCAAAAGCAACGTTCAAGGTACGTGGTAGCTACGGGGTAGGAACGGAGTAGCTACGGGGAAGGTACGGGAAAGCAAGCCGAAAGGTTCGGGAAAGGTTCGGGAAAGGTTCGAGATGCGTATACTAATGCAAGCCGGAAGGTAGCTTCTGCATTGCAACATCCAAGCCGCAAATAAGCCACACATACAAATCAACAGACAGAATAGAATCCTTAAAATCAGCATGCAGTCCGCTACAAAAGTAAGAATATTATTGAATTTATGCCGAACTGACATATTTATTACTATTTTTGCAAACCGAAACAGCAAATAACAAAGTGGAACAACAATATCCGTCAATACTTTTGGAGAAGGCAGTGGGCGAGTTCTCGCGTCTTCCCGGCATAGGCCGAAAAACGGCCCTACGACTTGTCTTGCACATGCTAAGGCAAGAGAACGAGTCGGTAGACAACTTTGCAAACGCGCTCGTAACGCTGAAGCACAAAGTGAAATACTGCAAAGTGTGCCACAACATTTCAGATACCGATGTGTGCCAGATTTGTTCAGACAGCCGTCGGGACAAGTCGCTCATCTGCGTTGTCGAGAACATCCGCAACGTGATGAGCATCGAAAACACGCAGCAGTTCCACGGATTGTACCACGTTTTGGGAGGCGTCATCTCGCCAATCGACGGCATCGGACCGAGCGACCTTGAAATCGACTCGCTCGTTGAGCGTGTTAAGGCTGGCGGAGTGAGCGAGGTGATTCTCGCCCTAAGTTCAACGATGGAGGGCGACACGACAAACTTCTACATCTTCCGCAAACTTGCCGACACGGGGGTGAAAATCAGCGTTCTTGCACGCGGAATAAGCATCGGCGACGAACTCGAATATACCGACGAGGTTACGCTCGGCCGTTCTATCATAAACCGAACAACATTTACAGGAAACACTTAATAACAATAATTATGGATGATTTAAAACTAAAATTAAAAACATTAAGAATGTTATGGATATTGATGTGGATTAATCCAGTCATTATTTTGTTCTTAATAAGAAACACACGTTTGGATGATGCAACAGCCGTGTATGTTATGCAAATCATAGGCATAGCCGTAACAGTTGCAGCAATTCCTATTTGCTACAAATTCTTCGATTCAAAATTTGCGCGCAAGGCAATAGAAGAAACCGGAGAAAGGTCTCAAACATTATATATGATTCGTATGAATACGCTATTCTTCCCTATCATATTAAATTCCGTATTCTATCCCATGACAGGTTCGCAATCATCTCTTTTCTGCATCGGAATTTTACTTTTGTTCTCTCTGACAATCTGGCCTACAGAAAAGGATTTTGACAAAGTAGAAAAGTAAAAATACTGCTATGGTTGATTGCAAAGAAAACGTGAGGAAACTCCGAATTGCGTGGAGCGTTATTCTGCTAATCGGCATAGCCACAATTGCTGTTTCCAAACCTCTTTACGTTTCAGATTCGGCATTTGTGAACGCTGTGCAAATTGCTACAGTCGTGCTCACGATAGTATCATTGTACATTTGCTACAGATTTTTCAGTCTGAAGTTTGTCCGCAACAAAATAAAGGACGAGAAATCTCTGCAAAAATACATGAGATGCCGATTCATAATATTATACTTCGCCTTTGCAATTGCTACATTTATTTATTGTATATCTCTTTCGCAATCAATACATTTATGTGTTTTATTTACAGTATTACTTTATCTTCTGATTTGGCCTACGGAAAAATCATTTAACAAACAATTAACAACTAAATGAAAAAACTTCTCCAAGACGATACAATAAGACTGAGAGCACTCGAGTTGTCCGACATCGACGAGTACTACAACTGGTGCAACGATAGTACCGAGTGGCATTCGTCGGACATGACGGTGCCTGTATCGCGACAGAGCATCATCGACTATATAATGAACAACAACGGCGATTTCTATTCAGACGGAGAAGTAAAACTCGCCATCGAGAATCTGCAGACAAAAAAAATCATCGGAATGTGCAGTCTTTCGAGTTACGACCGATACAGCAACAAGGCAGAAGTAGGCATATTCGTTTCTCCAGATAACAGAGCTCAAAACTTTGGATATAAGTCAATTATACTTCTCGCAGAATATGCAGAAGTTCGTCTGAACATTCATCAGCTTTATGCCTATTGCCTTGAGAGCAACGACGCGAGCAGACGACTGTTCAGTAGGTGCGGTTTTGAGCAGAGCGGACTATTAAAAGACTGGTTCAGAGTAGATAAAACTTACGAAAATGTAATTCTGATGCAAAAAATTATTGACAAATAGTGCTCAATTACTAAACATTTACTACCTTTGCAATCAGTATTTAAGTGAATCTATAGGTTAGAAGTACTAAGAATTTGCAAATGAAGAAAAAATATACTAAACCAACTTGCTGCACATTGTGCCTTATAACAGAGGCTAAGCTTATGGCTGCAAGCGACGGCTATGCTGGAAACCTACCAAGCAACCCTATTAACGGAAATGTTCCGGGCATTTCCGGCGATAAGATTTTTAACTCAAAACCTTCAACTCCAAAACGAATTGGTTTTTAGAATCATGAAGAAATTTTTTGTTTATGCCCTTGCTGCATGTTGCGTCTTGACTCAGTCGTGTTCGCAACTCGACATTGATACCGAACAGAAAAACGAAAACCAGCAGAATGGTCTTGACAAGATTTTCCTCGATATGAGTTTCGGCGGCTCGGAAGAGGAGGATGTGAAAGACACGCGTATTGGACTTATGTACGGAATCAAGGCGAAAAAGCCAGACTTCTATTGGGAGAGAGGCAACCGCATAATGGTCAAGGATGTGTCGTACGACCATCGCTACTACGGATATTCGCACGATACGCTCGTAATCGACAACAATCCGCAAAACGACAAATATGCACATTGCAGCGGATATGTTCATGCCAAGGTGAACGATGAGGTCAGAATGTTCTATCCTCACGATTTCAAGTGCCGAAACAAGTACGGCGACATGCTTGCCGTAGGTCGCGAAAATGAGTACGAGGCTATCAACACGGCTCATCAGACAATTCTGAAACTAGATATCTCAGGGCAGAACGGCTCATTCAGCAAAGACGGAAAGTTCACAAACGAACTGATGTATATGCGTTCGCTGAGATACAGCGTCGTTTATGATGATTGGAACGATCAATATTTTCTTGGAAGATACAACAACATAACCGGAAAATTGCAGAAACTCGACCCGAACAATTCCGACGACCGCTTCTATCCGTTGGTATCTATCGGAACATTCCGTTTCTACGACACGAACAACAAACGCATCAACCTGAAGAATGCGCAGGTTACTGTTCTTAACCAGAAGGTTAAGGCTCTCTACAATATGGACGAAGACCCGATTGACTTAAATCCGTCATCGGGAGCAAGTAATCCGGAGATGGAATATACCGAAACGAAGGACTTGATTTTCACAACCAATGGTGCCGATGATGCCAACACAAACTACGGTGACGTAGACATCGTTTTCTTCCCAGATATGGACAGAAAATCAATCGACTTTCTGCTAATGAACAATCCGGGAACCGAGGATGTACAGTTCTACGAAGGCTCTTATGCCGAAAGTTCAAACATACGCCTGGCGGGCAAGTTTATCGGAACATCCGACGGCTGGGCAAAGGTTAAAATGAAGCAGCAGCCTCGCTACAAAGTGGGATATTTCTACAACCGCGACGGCTCAATATCCGAAGAGGCGCACTATCCGGTAGGCATCGTCTTTGCACTTTCCATGACTAAGGATGGTCCTATCGACCCAACACTCACATACGGTCCTCATTGCCGAATAATCGCACTCGAAGACCTTGCAAATGCCAGCGGCAACACAGAATTCCTTTGGTGCGGAAGCGAAAACGACGTGGCTGAAGAACTCGATAATGTTGTAGGTACTACAACCGATATATGTGGACGAGACAACACCGAGAGTCTGTTTAACTATTGCAAGCAGATGGGCGATTACACAATATACGAGCAGGCTTGCTTGGCTCACAACTACGCTCCGAAAGACCGTCCACAGGATAAGGGACAATGGTATCTGCCATCGGTGGGAGAGTTGAGCTGCATGACTAAGGATGTAATCTCCGACCTCTCGTACTCACTTCAGGCTTTGTCGGATGCAACGTTATTCGGCTATAGCGAAAACGGAACAAAGCACGAGTATTACAACTATTGGACATCGACAGCATCAAACAAAGGACGCGCGTTCTTCTATAACCCAAACAATTACAGCACAACGCTTGCATACCGCAACCTAAAGTGGTTCGGACAGGCGCCAAGTTATCATGCGCGCGCTATTCTATCAAAGTAGGAATAAAAAAACTAAATATATAAAAGATGTATAGAACACATACTTGTGGAGAGCTTCGTCTCTCTGACGCAGGTAAAACAGTAACCTTGGCGGGCTGGGTGCAGAGAACCCGCAAGATGGGAGGAATGACGTTTGTTGACTTACGCGACCGCTACGGCATCACTCAGCTCGTGTTCAACGAGGAGAAGAATGCCGAGTTGTGCGAAAAGGCTAACAAGCTTGGTCGCGAATACGTTATTCAGATTTCAGGAACAGTAAACGAACGTGAGAGCAAGAACACAAAGATTCCAACAGGCGAGATAGAGATTATCGCATCAGAGCTGAATGTCCTGAACGAATCACTCACTCCTCCATTCACTATCGAGGAGAACTCAGACGGCGGCGACGATATCAGAATGAAGTACCGCTATCTTGACCTTCGCCGCTCAAATGTACGCGCAAATATAGAACTTCGCCATAAGATGACGATGGAAGTACGCCGTTATCTCGACAGCAAAGGCTTCCTTGAGATTGAGACTCCAATGCTTATCGGTAGCACGCCAGAGGGCGCACGCGACTTCGTTGTGCCTTCGCGCATGAATCCGGGACAGTTCTACGCACTTCCACAGAGCCCTCAGACATTGAAGCAGCTTTTGATGGTTGCTGGCATGGACCGCTACTTCCAGATTGTAAAGTGCTTCCGCGATGAGGACCTTCGCGCCGACCGTCAGCCTGAGTTTACTCAGATTGACTGCGAGATGAGTTTCGTAGAGCAGGACGACATCATCAACCTGTTCGAGGGAATGGCAAAGCACTTGTTCAAGACTATCAGAGGCGTTGAGCTTACAGAGCCGTTCTTGCGCATGCCTTGGGCAGAGGCTATGAAGCGTTTCGGTAGCGACAAGCCAGATATGCGTTTTGGCATGGAATTTGTCGAGTTGAAGGATTTCTTCGCAGGAAAGGGCGACTTTGCCGTGTTCAACGATGCTGCCTACATCGGCGGTATCTGCGCAACGGGCTGCGCTTCTTACACACGTAAGCAACTCGACCAGCTTACCGACTTCGTTAAGCGTCCTCAGATTGGCGCAAAGGGTCTGGTTTACGCTCGCGTTCAGGAAGACGGCAGCGTTAAGTCATCGGTAGACAAGTTCTATACTCCAGAGGTTCTTGCCGGACTGAAGGAGCAGATGAACGCTCAGCCGGGCGACCTTATCCTTATCCTTTCGGGCGACGATACAATGAAGGTACGCAAGCAGCTTTGCGAGCTTCGTCTTGAGATGGGCGAGCGTCTTGGTCTTCGCGACAAGAACAAGTTTGCTCTTCTCTGGGTTGTTGACTTCCCAATGTTCGAGTGGAGCGAGGAGGAAAACCGCTTGATGGCTATGCACCACCCATTCACTCATCCAAAGGACGAGGACATTCCGTTGCTCGACACAGACCCTGCTGCAGTTCGTGCCGATGCATACGATATGGTCTGCAACGGTATCGAGGTTGGCGGCGGCTCAATCCGTATCCACGACCAAGAATTGCAGGCTAAGATGTTCGAGATTCTCGGCTTCACTCCAGAAAAGGCTCAGGAGCAGTTTGGTTTCTTGATGAACGCGTTCAAGTTTGGTGCGCCTCCTCACGGTGGTCTGGCTTACGGTCTCGACCGTTGGGTGAGCATCTTCGCAGGTCTCGACAGCATCCGCGACTGCATCGCATTCCCTAAGAACAACAGCGGACGCGATGTAATGCTCGATGCTCCGGGCTTCATCGACCAGAAGCAACTCGACGAACTTCAGCTTGCTCTAAATCTGAAGAACGAGTAATAAAATATCAGGAATCTCCCGACATCCTTTTGTTGGGAGATTCTTTTGATTTCTTCGAAAATATTCATTTATGAGAATAAACTATTTATACATTCTTACGATTGCACTTTTACTGATAAGTTGCAGAAACAGAAGCATAAAAGATGTTGACAGAACGGTTTCTGCTCCCCAAAAGACAGAATCCCTATCATCAAAGATAGAAGCCTTTGTTGACTGGAGTAAAACTCACAAAAGTTCCGAAATTAAACTCGACACAATATCCTACAAAACATCACTATTTTTGACATTCAAAAAGGACGGCAGTTTTCTTCTTAACAAACTCAACTTGGTATCGGAAGCAAATCATAAAGCGGCGACGTGCTCCAACTACAAGGATTGGGAATATGTCGAAGAAATATCTGTAAACTATTACAAACGTAACGAATTTATAAGTTTCTTATATACATGCACATCATGGAGTTTCCATCGACAATACGATGAGATTTGTTATACTTATATTGTTTTAGGCAATAAAGTATACGAAGTTACGCTGGTTGTTACGCCAGAACTTAAAAAAATTGTAGAAAGAGCAGTATTACGTTTTGATGAGAACCGCCGTGCAAGATATTGGGCAGAAAGTACAGAATATGGATTCTGCATTGATTCTGGAAAAATCCTTATCCGTCCAATTCCTTATTCTATTTTTGATGAAGAAGATTATTGCTATTGGATTGACATTCCATTTAGTAAAAATCTAAAATTCAAACTGACTGATACAAACGAAATAATTAAAGAATATAGAAGAATTGCATATCCAGAGCCTCAAAACTAACATGACTGACATGATAAAACCGCTATACATATTGATGATTCTTGCTGTTATCACTTCGTGCGTTTTTACAGAAGACACAGAACGAGTTGTTACAATCGACAGCAATGAAAAGGCTGTCGGTCGCAACTTGTTTGAGTTCATTGACAGCCAAACATTTAAGATTGACAATATAATCTATTCGCTAAATAATAATCATCTCGAAATTACGGGATGCGATAAAAGATTTAAAGGAAAAGCATATTTTATTTCTGCGTTAAACTATCACGGAACAGTATACAAAACAACAGTTATATATTCACATGCTTTTTCAAATTGTAAAACACTTACCGACATTGATATTCCCAAAAGCATAACGCACATCGGTGAATTTGCATTTTATGGCTGTAAAATGCTAAAGCAAATATACATTCCGTCAAGTGTGAAGCACATTGGCGTTTTGGCTTTCGATTCTGATTTTCTGACATCCATATCTGTCGATGAAAACAATCCAACATACGACTCGCGAGAGGATTGTAATGCGATAATCAGAACCAAAGACAATTGTCTTATAAAAGGTTGCTGCAATTCAACAATTCCCAGTAGCGTAAAAAGCATAGGTGCTGCCGCATTCTCTACTTGCAAGGGTCTGAAAAGCATAAAAATACCGAGTAACGTCCAGTTTATTAATGAAGCAGCTTTCTTCGAATGTACAAATTTAAGGCAAGTAGAATTTTCTGAAGGTCTGAAAGAAATATCATCAAGAGCGTTTGACGGATGTTGCAACCTGCAATCCATATTAATTCCTGCCAGCGTTGAAGAACTACACGAAGATGCTTTTATGCGGTGTAACTCACTCATGTCGATATCCGTAGATAAAGCCAATCCGATTTTTGACTCACGAAAAAAATGCAATGCTATTATACGAACAAAAGGCAACCGTTTGGAAGTTGGAGGCGGGCTAACGAAAATTCCAGAAGGCATAAAGTCGCTCGGTATGTTGGCATTTGAGAATCGAACCAATTTGAAATCGATAAACATACCTGCCAGTTTAGTCGATATTTGTGGAAACTATTTTATTGGATGCGTTGCGCTTAAATCGATAACAGTAGACGAAAAAAATCCAATATACGATTCGAGAAATAATTGTAATGCAATTATCCGTAAGAAAAACAACAGTCTGATAAGCGGCTGTGCAAACACAATTATCCCAAACGATGTTGAATCTATCGCGCCATCGGCATTCGAAGGATGTAAAATGCTTACACACATCGAAATTCCAGATAAAGTAAAGGAGATAGAATCTGATGTCTTTGCAGAATGTACAAACCTAAAGGAGTTCTGTTTTCCTCGCAAAATAAAAATCATACATTCTGTTTTTAGAAACTGCGATAGTTTGGAAACAATATTTTTACCTCGCGAAGTTACAAAAATAGATTGCGAATTTAAGTATTCGTGCAAAAATCTGAAAAGAATCGTAATTCCGAAAGGTTCACGGCAGAAGTTTAAAAAACTTATAGAAAGGAAATACCACTATCTTATTGTTGAAAAATAATGACAATCCCGAAGGAATCCCGAAACAAACCCGAAGGAAGTCACTTGCATTCAAAACAAGATAAAAGTTTCGACAAACTAACAAACAATCAGCATAGTAGGATGGCAAAACGGAAGGCAATCCTTGTCTATTCCGCACAATAATCTTTTCATTTTCGTAGGATAAGTCTTTTGTGATTCGATGGTTTTATATTATCTTTGCCACCACAAAGTAATTTATTTGTTTTCATGAAAAGAAAATTGTTTTTTATCTCAGCAGCAATGCTTACAGTTTGCGCGCCAGTGTTCGCACAGAACGAGGTCGTTCAGCAAGCAGAGCAGACAGAGCAAAATGTTCAGGAAACACGCGTTTCTGCCTCAGAGCAAATTCAGTCGGTGCTGAAAAACTACCAAGATTCACTTTCGAGTACAATCTACAAGTTCAGAACAGGAAGTGATACCGATGCGTTCAACACTCGAATGAATCCGTACGGATACAAGATGTTTGTTCCATACACTTTCTACAAGTCGCCGGTAACTCAGCAAATGTCGCTGAATTCCGATTCTGGCAACGAGAAGCACACGCAGGTTATGGCGTTTGCCAACAAGCATCTGCTTAACACATATATGCACTTTCCCGACAACTTCGCTACAACCGAAAACGAACTGAAGGACGTAAAGGTAAACATGGGCGAGGTAAAAAAACGCAACATAAAGGTTAGCAAACTTATCGACAGCGATGCTTCGAGCGATGTGGGCAAGGACAATGCTCTGGTAAAGAAGCCGAACTTCTGGAAATATACAGGCAACGTGTCGTTGCAGTTCACGCAGAGTTACATCTCGGGAAACTGGTATCAGGGTGGTACAAGTTCAAACTCGATGCTCTCAAACTTCAAGGCAACGGCAGTTTACGACGACCAGCAGCGAATCTCATTCGACAACGCGCTCGAACTTAAACTCGGATTCATTCAGCAGGAAGGTGACACGATTCACAAGTACAAGACAAATTCCGACCAGCTCCGTCTGACATCGAAACTCGGTTACAAGACAGCCGAAAAAAGCGACTGGTACTACACTCTCCAACTCGAGGCTTACTCTCAGTTCTGCTCGGGTTACAAGACCAACGATTTGAAACGATACTCAAGTTTCCTGTCTCCGGGAAAACTGGCGTTCTCTCTCGGTATCGACTACAAGAAGACTGGAAAGAAAGGCGAGGTTTCCGTCCTCTTGTCACCGGCTACATACAACTTTACTTGCGTAACCGACTCGCTTGTTGACGAAACAAGTTACGGTCTGAAGGAAGGCAACAAGATTCTGCACGACTTCGGTTACAAAGTTCAGGTAACATACAAGTACGTATTCTGCAAGCAGATTTCGATGGAAGGAAGATTCTACGTATTCTCTAACTACCACAAACTCGAGGGTGAGTTGGAGCACACATTCAACTTCCAAGTCGGAAAATGGCTTTCTACAAAACTGTACTTCTACCCACGATTCGACGACAATCGCACGCGCGTAGAGGGCTACAACTACTGGCAGATGAAGGAAATGCTCAGTTTCGGTCTGAACTACACGCTATAATAATATTTTCAGATAACAAAAATCGGTCAAGTCCAATTCTGTGGATTTGACCGATTTTTGTTTGCTGCCTAATGAATTCTTCTGCAATAAAACTCGTATCTCAGATTTATCTCCTTAACGAAATTATACGTTTCGCCGCCTCGCAGATATCCGGCTTTGCAAACAGGGTCCGAGAAGTATTTGCGTTGCGATTTCAGCAGAACGAAATGACCAACGTCTTCCCACAACTGAGGGTCTTTTCCGTGCTTCTTTGCCAAAGCCTGAGCATCGCGGATGTGCGTGTATCCGGCATTATATGCCGCCAGAATGAACTTGATGCGCTCCTTTCGGTTTTTCACATCCTTGAAAGTCTTGTCGAGCGTGGCGATGTAGCGAACCGCGCCCTTCACGCTATACTCAACATCATTAAGTTTATCCGCGGGAATGCCCATTGCGCGCGCCGTTCTTGGCATTAACTGCATAATTCCGCGAGCGCCAGCCCACGACACCACATCGGGATTAAACTTAGACTCCTGATAGGCGAGCGACGCCAACATTCGCCAGTCCCATTTTATATCTTCAGCATAGAGTTTGAAATACATATCGTACTTCGAGATGTGACCGGTCGTAATATCCATAATAGGATTATACATCTGGTTTATCTGCGCAAACTCAAAGTATTTATGTATGCTAATCTGATATTCCTTAGTGTTGATGTTCGCCTTGTGCCACTTGTCGGCAGCCTCGGCAAGCAGCGGAGTGTCCTTTCGGGTAGCCCACGCAGCATTCTGGTTTAGGCTGATTTCCATATTCACATCGAGTTTAGTGTTGAACTGAGCATTGATGCGCGCAAGGTCGTTGTCGCAGATTGTGTAGTCGATTTTGCCTTCTGCCACCTGCTGACACAAATCCTCCACGCTCACTTCCTCGTTGTAGACGGGCTGAACGTCGATGGCATTTCCGCCCAACTCCTGATTAAGGTTGTAGAGGCGCGTGAGATACTTCTCGCTCTTGGCATACACCTTTTTTCCGACAAGCTGAGTAACATCTTTAATCGTGTTGCTGTCTTTGCGTTGAACCAGCACCTGATGCGTTACGTTACGCTGTCCGCAATAGGTGAGATAGCGACGGTACTGCTTTGTTACTGGCAAGTTGTAAACGATGATATCAGCCTGCTTGTCGAGCAGTTTCTGAACCATCTCGTTTTCGTTGCTCGCCACAATAATTTTCAGTTTCAGATTGAGTGACTTGGCGAAACTTTTAGCCAGTTCGTACTGAAAACCCATTATCTCCTCGCGATAGTTGAAATAACTTGCAGGACCGCTCATAGTCAGAACCCTCAACTCGCCACGCTTCTGAATGTCGGGCAGGTCGAGCGTTTTTTTCAGTTCAACCTTCTCGTTCTGAGAGCCGTCCTTGCGATAGTAATAAACCACCGTAACCACGGCGATGGCAGCCACCGCCACAGGAAGAAGCCGCTTGTCGAGAGTCTTTGCAATCGCTACGAACCTTTTCAGAAATTCGATTATGCGCCTAAAAATATTTTTCATAAACAATTAGTTTCTTTTTGCGTGCATTCTGTAGAAATTATGTCGACTTCGGATTTGCTTAACATAATTAAATGTCTCACTTCCACGCATATAACCATATTTTACTGAAGCATCATTATAATACATCGGCTTGCTGAGCAGAAGAACATACTGGTCTACGTTTCCCTGCCAGACGTGCGGATTTTTGCCATGTTTCTGAGCCAGAGCCATAGCGTCTCTGATATGATGACTTCCGCCGTTGTACGAAGCCAAGACGAAATTCAGACGCTCGTTGCGGTCGTGAATGTCGCTGAACGTTCTGTCGAGTTTGCGCAGGTAGCGCGTTGCCCCGGCGATGCTCGATTCAGGATTCATCAAGTCGCCTTCGGAGATGCCAACCGAAGCCGCCGTTGCCGGCATCATCTGCATCAGTCCCTGCGCTCCAGCCCACGACACAGCACTCGGGTTGAAACTGCTTTCCTGATAGGCGAGCGAGGCGAGAAGACGCCAGTCCCAGTCAATCGTTCCGGCATACCGTTTGAACAGCGCATCGTACTTGCTGATGATTCCAGCCTTCATGTTAAGCATCTGAGCCGCCGGCTTGCCACGATGAACGGGGCGGAACAGCAATCCCTCGAAATATTTGCGGTGAAGCATCTTCGACTCGGGCATCGTGCCAGCCTGAGCGCACCACTCGTTTACCGACTGGCGGAGCAGAGGAGCGTTCTTGCCGACCGTCCACACCAGCGAATCGCGCTTTCCGCCCGATGAATGTGAGATTATCATGTCAGCCTCGCCGTTTTCGAGCATCTTCTTCAGTTCAGGCATCGTGTCTGCCACCTGAACGCGGATTCGTGCACCAATGCTGTTGGCATAAAGCGCAGCCATCTCGAACTGATAACCGAACTCCATTCCGCGGAAACTGAAATAATCGTAAGGACCGTAGAGCGAGGCAACAATCAGCTCGCCGCTTTCCTGTATCTTGTCAAGGTCGAAATGTTCGTTCTGAACATCATCCGTAGTTTCTTTTTTATCGAAAAAGGCACTTTTCTGCTGTTCGTCTCCGCTGTTTCCGGCGCATGAACAAGAAAGTGCCACAAGAATTATTATTGCAATTTTGTGATACATGATGCAAAAATATATAAATAAGCAGAAAATCAGTCTAAAACAGACTGGATTTTTCAGAATATCAAGCAATTTTGTCATTTTGTAAATTTCGGAAGAAAATGATAATGACAAACTTACGGATTGTAAGATTCGGAATTTCTTTTCTCATCTGATTGCATAAAACAATGTCTAAGATTATGATTTTTAAAAATATTTAGTCTTTTTTATTGCAGATTTAAAAATAATCACTACTTTTGCAACCGAATTAAAACAAAGTATAAAAGAAAATGACATTTACAGCACACCATCATTTCCATCATGGAACCAACGGGTAATCGGTGGGCTGTTTGTCGTATACATACAGAGAGATTTGAATCAAGGCTTGCCGATTTTTATTGGTGAGTCTTTTTTTTATATAGTTAAATCAACCAAGTAAAACAACAAAAAACAAATATCAAAATGTTAAGAATAGCCGTACAATCAAAAGGTCGTCTTTATGAAGACACAATGGCACTACTTGCCGAAGCAGACATCAAAGTAAGTTCGTCAAAGCGCACACTTCTTGTACAGTCGCCAAACTTCCCAATAGAGGTTCTCTTTCTGCGCGACGATGATATTCCGCAGAGTGTTGCAAGCGGCGTTGCCGACCTTGGTATAGTAGGCGAGAACGAGTTTGTTGAACGTGCCGAGGATGCCGAAATCATCCGTCGTCTGGGCTTCAGCAAGTGCCGCATCTCACTTGCAATTCCTAAGGCAATCGACTACAAGGGCGTTGAATGGTTCAACGGCAAGAAGATTGCCACATCATATCCCGGAATCCTTAACGATTTTCTGAAGAAGAACAACATAAAGGCCGAGGTTCACGTAATAACAGGTTCGGTAGAGATTGCTCCGGGCATCGGACTTGCCGACGCCATCTTCGACATCGTGAGTTCTGGCTCAACACTCGTAAGCAACAACCTTAAGGAGGTTGAAGTTGTAATGAAGAGCGAGGCTCTGCTTATCGGAAACAAGCAGATGGACGATGACAAGAAGGCAATTCTCGAAGAACTTCTGTTCCGCATCGAGGCTGTAAAGGCTGCCGAGGACAAGAAATACGTTCTGATGAACGCTCCGACAGAGAAACTGAACGAAATCATCGCCGTTCTGCCGGGAATGAAGAGCCCAACCGTGATGCCGCTGGCTCAAGAAGGCTGGAACAGCGTTGCAACCGTGCTCGACGAGAAATGCTTCTGGGACATCATCGGTAAACTGAAGGCACTTGGCGCACAGGGCATCTTGGTTCTTCCAATCGAAAAAATGATTCTGTAAAACACGACACAACATGAAGGTGATAAAATATCCATCGCAAAGCCAATGGAACGAAATCCTTGAGCGTCCGGTGATGAACATAGACAAGCTGCGCGACACCGTTTGCAGCGTGCTTGCCGAAATTAAGTCATACGGCGACAAAGCCGTAAAGAAATACGAACTGATGTTCGACAAGGTACAACTCGACAGCCTTCAGGTTTCGGAAGCCGAGATTGAAGAGGCCGAAAAACTCATCGACCCGAAACTGCGCGAGGCACTCGTTCTGGCGCACAGCAACATAAGCAAGTTTCACGAGGCTCAGAAGTTCGAGCCGATAAAGGTTGAGACTCAGCCGGGCGTTGTATGCTGGCAGAAAAGCGTTGCCATCGAGAAGGTAGGACTCTACATTCCGGGCGGAACAGCGCCGCTGTTTTCAACCGTGCTGATGCTTGCAACTCCTGCCAAGATTGCCGGCTGTAAGGAAATCGTGCTCTGCACACCTCCATCAAAAGATGGAAAGGTAAATCCTGCCATCCTCTGTGCAGCCAAGGTTGCCGGAGTGAACAAGATATTCAAGATTGGCGGCGTTCAGGCAATCGGAGCAATGGCTTACGGAACTGAAAGCGTTATAAAGGTTGACAAGATTTTCGGTCCGGGAAATCAGTTCGTAATGGCTGCAAAACAACAAGTTAGCCTTAGCGATGTGGCAATAGATATGCCGGCAGGTCCGTCGGAAGTTGAAGTTTTGGCAGATGCGCAGAGCAATCCAGTCTTCATTGCGGCCGACCTTCTTTCGCAGGCTGAACACGGAGCCGACAGTCAGGTTCTGCTCGTCTCAACAAGCGAGGAACTCATCGAAAAAGTTCAGGAGGAGGTTGAAAAGCAGCTCAATCAGCTTCCACGCAAGGAGATAGCCGAGAAAGCTCTTCAGAACAGCCGTCTGGTGGTTGTAAAGGATATGGAAGAAGCAATCGAAATGACAAACGAATACGCTCCGGAACATCTTATCCTGAGCAATGCCGACTATAAGGAAGTAGCCGAGCGCATTACTCATGCAGGCTCGGTATTCATGGGACAATACAGTTGTGAGAGTGCCGGCGACTACGCTTCGGGCACAAACCACACTCTGCCGACAAAGGGATATGCAAAGGCTTACAGCGGCTTATGTCTCGACAGTTTCGTAAGAAAGATGACGTTCCAAGAACTCACAGCCGAGGGCATCAGAAACATTGGTGCGGCGGTTGAGATTATGGCGGCAAACGAACAGCTCGACGCTCACAAAAATGCAATGACAGTAAGATTAAAAACCGTATAACATGAAGAATCTTAAGGATTTAATAAGACCAAACATATACGCTCTCGCACCATACAGTTGCGCGCGCAACGAATTTAAGGGACTCAACGCAACGGCTTATCTCGATGCAAACGAGAACCCTTACAACAGCGCGGTGAACCGTTATCCAGACCCTCTTCAGCTTGAAGTGAAGGCTATGCTCGCGCCCATTAAGGGCGTGAAAGAGAGCGAGATATTCCTCGGAAACGGAAGCGACGAGGCTATCGACCTCGTTTACCGAATTTTCTGTCGTCCTGGCAAGGATAACGTCGTTGCCATCGAACCGACTTACGGAATGTACGAAGTTTGCGCCGACATCAACGATGTTGAGTATCGCAAGGTGCTGCTCGATGAGAAATTCGACATCTCTGCCGACAAGATTCTTGCTGCAACTGATGAGAATACGAAGGTAATATGGTTCTGCACGCCAAACAATCCGACGGGCAACAGCATTAATCAGACTGAGATTGACAAGGTGCTGAAATCATTCGACGGCATCGTTGTTGTAGACGAGGCTTACAGCGATTTCTCTGCAAGTCCGCTATACCGCAACCGCCTTGCCGAATTCCCGAACCTCATCGTTCTGAACACATTCTCAAAGGCATGGGCAAGCGCGGCAATCCGCCTCGGAATAGCCTTTGCAAGCCCTGAAATTATCGGTTACTTTAACAATGTAAAGTATCCGTACAATGTGAATATCCTTACTCAGAAACAGGCAATCGACATTCTGAAAAACCGCGAAAAGGTGGCAGAGTGGGTTAAGATTATCCTTTCTGAACGCAGCCGTCTCATCGAGGAATTCGGAAAACTTAGCATCTGCAAGAAGATTTATCCGTCTGATGCGAACTTCATTCTTGCCGAGGTTGAGGATGCCAACGCAACGTACAACTATCTGATAGAGAAGGGTATAATCGTCCGCAACCGCAACAAGGTAACTCTCTGCAAGAACTGTCTTAGAATTACCGTCGGAAATCCCGAGGAGAACGACGAATTGCTGAACGCTCTGAAATAACGCGCATCATGAAACAGAAGATTTTATTTATCGACAGAGACGGAACGCTGATAAAAGAGCCTGCTGATGAGCAGATTGACTCATTCGAGAAACTCGAGTTCGTGCCCGAAATGTTCCGCAACCTAAGTTTCATAAAGTCGCACCTCGACTTTAAGTTTGTGATGGTTACAAATCAAGACGGACTCGGCACGCCGGCAAACCCTTCGGAGAAATTCTGGCCAATCCACAACTTCGTGCTACAGTCGCTCAAGGGCGAAGGCGTCACATTCGATGCCGTTCACATCGACGAGCATTTTCCCGAGGATAACTCGCCAATGCGCAAGCCCGGCACCGGGATGCTAACCGAATATATAAACAACGACGAGTACGATATTGCGGGAAGTTACGTTATTGGCGACCGCGAGACAGATGCACAACTTGCACGAAATCTGGGCTGTAAGGCTCTCATTCTCGCCAATCCGTCTCTCACATCGGGCGACCCTTCGAACAGTTTTTCGGCAGCAAAGCCAAAGGCTCAGGATGCCGACGGAATAACGTACGTTGAGGACTGGAACAAAATTTCAGAACTTCTCTTCGCCGGAGAACGTATTGCCGAGGTGAAGCGAACAACCAAAGAAACCGACATCTACGTTAAACTGAATCTCGACGGAACAGGCGTTTGCGACATCAACACCGGACTCGGTTTCTTCGACCACATGCTCGAGCAGATTGGAAAGCACGGCAGCATGGATTTGACCATAAAAGTGAACGGCGACCTCTACGTTGACGAGCATCACACCATCGAGGACACCGGCTTGGCTCTGGGCGAATGTATTCTGAAAGGATTGGGCGACAAGCGCGGCATAGAACGCTACGGCTACTGTCTGCCAATGGACGATTGTCTGTGCAGCGTTGCGCTCGACTTCGGAGGCCGTCCTTGGCTTATCTGGGATGCCGAATACAAGCGCGAGAAGATAGGCGAGATGCCAACTGAGATGTTCTTCCACTTCTTCAAGAGCCTTAGCGATGCGGCAAAGATGAACCTCAACATTAAGGCTGAAGGCGACAACGAGCATCACAAGATTGAAGGCACGTTCAAAGCCCTTGCAAGAGCCTTGAAAATGGCTGTAAAGCGCGACATCTACAAGTTCCAGTTGCCGTCGAGCAAAGGAACGCTGTAAAAATACACACCAAAAGAAGGCTGTTTCACATCAAGGCAGAAACAGCCTTCTTTTTTCAGAATAATGTTAAAAGTCGTAAAATACTTCTGCCAAGAAATCTATTTTTTATATCTTTGTAAAAACTACAACTTTTTTATAATGAAAAGAATACACATCATTTTTTTTCTACTGCTTTTTGCCACCCTATGCAATGGAAAAGCCTTTGCCGTTGCTGATTCCGACTCAATCTACTTACGTCCAGAGATTCTCGCTGAATATGAAGGTGGAGTGTTAAAAATGATGAAATATATCAGCAAGAAGGTTTATGAATCCGGATGTACAAATACATGTCCACATATCGTTGTACGGTTTGTTGTAGAGAAAGACGGAAGCATCTCGAACGCGAGAGTACATTACAATTCCTCAGGTCTGGACGATAGTGACCTTAAAACAATCATATACGAGATGCCAAAATGGAAATGCGCCGTCCACAACGGGGAGAAAGTGCGTAGTTATACCTTCATAAACTTACATGTTACCTTTCAATTTTCAGAGGAAGAAATAAAGAAGAAGAGAAAGAGAATGCGACTCTATACGAAGCAGCAGCCAATCAACAAATTTAGAAAGATAAGAATCATCAGCTACTCATAGAAGGCAAATAACATCGTTGTTTTTCAATCCAAAATTCAGAAGATTTAATAACACGCAAAATTGATAAAAAAACATCGCTGCTTTTTCTTTCAAAGTCTTAAAATTTCTTAAAAAATATGTATTTTTGCACGCAGTAAGAGAGATTATTTTTATGGAGCATATAACTGATATCCAAATCCAAGAAAAAGCTGATGAAGTTTTCAAGGTATTAAAAGAAAGAGGAACAACTGAACAGGAAATAAAAAAAGTAATAAGTTCGTACAGACTTGCAGCCGAGGCTCACTATGGCCAGAAACGGAAGTCGGGCGAGCCGTACATTGTTCACCCCATAGCCGTGGCAAAAATCGTGGCTAAGGAACTCCAACTCGATACCGATACCGTTTGCGCCGCGTTTCTGCACGATGTGGTGGAAGACACGCCATACACCATCGACGAAATCAGAGACCAGTTTGGCAGCAACGTGGCATTCCTCGTAAAGGTTGTTACAAAGCAGAAGAAGGCAAACTACGAGATGTCAAAGCAGCTCGACAACTTCAAGCAGATGCTCGACTCGGTTCAGTACGACATTCGCGCCATTCTTATCAAACTTGCCGACCGAATGCACAACATGCGCACGCTTAGCAGCATGAGGCCCGACAAACAGATGAAAATTGCCGGCGAAACAGATTATTTCTATGCTCCGCTTGCCAACCGTCTTGGACTTTACAGCGTAAAGACCGAACTCGAAAATCTAAGTTTCAAGTACCGATGTCCGCACGAATACAAGAAACTCGAAACGCTCATTCAGCACGACAAAATGACATCCGAGGCGATGCTGCAAAACTTCAACTCCAAAATCTCCGACATTCTGAACAAAAACAGCGTTCCGTTCCGCATCTATACCGAATACCGAATGCCTTACAGCCTTTGGCGAAAGATGCTGAAAAGCGGAAAGGATTTCAAACATCTGGAAAACAGACATATAACCCACATTGTCTTTCCCGACATCCTTCCAGAAACGGAGAAGAATACTTGTCTGAAAATCTACTCGCTTCTGACCGATGTCTTCAAGGAGAAACCGGGCGGAATTGCCAATTACATCGATTCTCCGAAAGAAAACGGCTACCAGAGTTTTCATGTAAAACTGCTGTCAGACCATGGAACATGGGAGGAAATTCACATCAGTTCTGAACGAATGATTCGCACTTCGCAACTCGGAGCGATGGCAGACAGAACAGAAAACAACATACGCAAATGGATTGAAAAATTCAAGTCGGTGCTGAAAGATGTCGCACTCAACAGTCAGGAGGGTGGCTTCATAGAGAGCGTGGTAACATCGTTCTACAACGACGATATCATGGTTTTCAGTCCGAAGGGCAGACCGGTTGTTCTGCCGCAGCGCGCCACCGCGCTCGACTTTGCGTTCGAGATTCACAACATGATTGGCGAACATGCCCAATATGCGCGCATAAACGGTCGTGTATGCTCGGTAAAAACGGTACTGAAACGCGGCGACTGCGTTGAGATTGGCGTAAACGAGAACTGCCATCCGCAGGACGATTGGATTAAGCATGTATTGACATACAAGGCGAAGCGTTTTCTGAGTTCGTACATCAAAAAACATGCCATTGCCAAGACTTACGAGCGATGTACGGTCTGCAATCCGCTGCCGGGCGATGAACTTATTGGTTTTAAATGTCTGAATTCAAAACTGATAACAATTCATCGACGCAACTGTTCAAGAGCCATCAGCCTTGCCTCGAAAGATGGCGACTCGATTGTTTCGGTTGATTTTTCGGAAGACGAGAATGTGCTCTATCCCGTAAAGATAAGCATCAGAGCAGTAGACCGTTATCATCTTCTATGCGACCTTATCGACTGCATCACAAACGTGCTGAAACTGTCTATCATCAGCCTCGAAACCACGACAATAGACCAGATTGTCGATTGTACAATCGTCTTTTCCGTTCACTCGTTCAACGAGTTGCAGCACGTTATCCGCAATATCTCAGAAATTGATGGCGTAGACGAGGTTCATCAGGAGAAGTGCGAGATTCGCTAATCAGATTTTTACAATGCGGTCGGCATGTTCGTTGGCAAGAGCCGACTGATGCGTTGAAAGAATCACAAGTTTATGCTCGTTGTGCGCAATATGCTTTAGCAGAAGCATGATGTCGAGTTGGCTCTGCTCGTCGAGAAAAGCGGTTGGCTCGTCAAGAATCAAGACTTCACATTCCTGCGTCAAAGCCTTTGCTATCATCGTTTTCTGACGTTCGCCATCCGACAAATCAGAGAAGTACGAATGTTGTTTGTGCGCAAGTCCAACCTTGGCAATCATCTCCCCGACAATCTCCTTGTCGTGGTTCGACAGTCTGCCGAAATATCCCGTGTGAGGCTGTCGTCCGAACGAAACAACCTGCTCAACGGTAATATTATCTACCTGAACCTTATCTGTAAGTACAACTCCAACAAACTTACTTATCTGCCGGAAAGTCAATCTGTTTATGTTTTCTTCTTCAAGAAAAACAGAGCCTTTTATCGGCTTCAGAAATCCCGAAAGTGTGCGAAGCAAAGTCGATTTTCCAGCTCCGTTTCTGCCAAGCAGACAGACAAATTCGCCTTTCTCAAACCAAAGGTTGATGTCGCTTGCAACAACCTTCTTTCCGTAGCCGATAGTCAGATTTGCGGCAGAGAGGATTCCTGCATGGTTAACATTAGTTGATGAAGGGGAAATCTTTCTGCCAAACGATAGCGAAATGCGGTTTCGGTATCCGCTGAAAATGACGTACAGAATTACCGGCACTCCAATTATAGGCGTAACGGCATTAACGGGCAGCGTTGTGCCTTTGCCCGGCAGAACACATAGGAAATTGCAAAGCAGAGCAACCATACTACCGCACAAAAGTGTGAAGGGCAGAAGTGTGTTGTGATGCGACGAACGCAGGGCGATGCGAGCCAGATGCGGCACGGCAAGTCCGATGAACGATATTGGACCGCAAAAAGCAGTCGTAACCGCCGTAAGAAGTCCTGTGGCAACGAGCAGAAGCTGATAGGTGAGCTTGATATTCACGCCCAGATTGCGCGCGTAGTTGTTGCCTAAAAGCAAAGCGTTGAGCGGCTTTACAAGCGCAACAGACAGAATCCACCCAACAACGGTGAAGACGACAAATATCGGTAATTGCTCGGTCGTGACGCTGCCAAAACTGCCCATTCCCCAAAGAATGTACGAATGAACGCCTTGTTCGTTGGCAAAATAATTGAGCAGCGTAATACACGAAGAGGTTAGAAAACTGATTACGATGCCGACGATGAGCAGAAGCAACTCGTTGGTAATGAACGTGGCAAGCATAAGCAGGATACCGAGCACAAGCATAGAGCCGAGCAAGGCTGCCACGATAATCACCACCCAGCCTTTGCCAACGATGGCGAGCGTTGTTCCGCCGAAGCACAACAACACTACCGCCACGCCAAGGCTCGCTCCCGAACTGATGCCGAGAATGGAAGGGTCGGCAAGATGATTGTGGAAGGTGGTCTGCAACATCAGTCCGGCAACAGCAAGCGAGCCGCCGCATAGCAGAGCCGTAACCGCCTGTGGCATTCGCGAGTGCAGAACTATGAAGGTAAATGCCTCGTTATTGCATCGCCCTGTAAACAAAATGCTTACAACATCGTCGAAAGGAATGTTTACCGAGCCTACAAACAGATTCAGCACAAACAGAACGGCGAGCAACAAGGCGGTAAGGACGAATTTTAACGTGGTGCTGGATAGTGGCTTATAATTCAAATCGTTAAACATCTTCTTCTGTAATGTTCTGTTCTTTTAAAGAACAATGAGACTGATATTTCTGTTTTGTACCTTTCGGAACATAAAACAAACAATCTTTATCAACATCCTCAAAATCAAATTCATTAAACACTTTTTCAATGTTTTCTTTCACACCAATATGGATTCTTTTTAATCCAGAGCAACCTTCAAGAGGGGCATACCAATCCATTTTCTTTACACTTGCAGGAATATACAGTTCTTCTATTCCACTACAATCACAAAAAGCCAGACATCCCAAATATACTACCGATTCTGGTATTCTAACGACCTTTGACATTTTTGCACTTGGACATAAAATCAATTTTTTCATATCTTTAGTGTAAAGAATTCCGTCACAACTGGCATAATAAGGGTTTTCACTATCTACCTCTATGTTCTTTAATGATTTACATTTGTAAAAGGTATCAAAATCTATAAATCCCCTTACTTTTTTCGGTATAAAAATATTTTCAATACCACAGGCAGGAATAAGTCCTCCACCTTTTAGATATCCATTTCCAAAAGTTTTTTTACTTATAAAATCAAGATTATCAGACATCCTAATACTCTTTAAACTAACACATCCTGTAAAAGCGCAATATTCAATACTTTCTACAGTATCAGGCATTATAACAGAAGTGATTTTATCACATTCGGCAAAAGCGTATTTCGGAATTCTTTTTATACCTTTTGGAATAACAAATTCTCCTTCTATTGATTTTGGAACACGAGGAAGTACAGTCTTACTTCCTATCACATTTACCCTGTCGAAGTTCAAAAGATCGACATTGTATTTTAGCTTCAACTCACGTAAAATTTCATCTATTTCTTTTGTATCACCTTCGCTCTTCAACCTTTCATAATTCACGTTAAAAAGCCTTATCAATTCCTCAGGATATATCCAATCAAAAAGGAACAAATCTGGCGAATAGCAAAACTCGACACAGATGTAATAATACCTAACAATAATAAGAAGAATGCGAAATTCAGACAATGAGATGTCATTATTCTTAAGAATGGCAATAAAATCATTTGACACACGCTCATATAGATTTTGTTCACCAAATACTGTTACATAATAGTCATAATCAAAAGAATATTTCTGCTCTCCAGAGTCCCAATTTACTTGACAATACTCTCCCTTACCAAAGAAATATTCTCTGACCTCGTTTCGCTTTATTGCTTCTTCGTATTTTCTTACAAATTCATTATATCGCACATCCATAATTTTACTCAGAAATAGGTTTGTAATAACGTGGCGAATAGTCTTTCTCCACCAAGTCAGGGTTCGAGATGCTTACGAGATCCTTCAGCATTATGTCGGGGCGGAAAGGGGCTTCGATATAAATAAGTTCGCTTGTCGATGCGTTGTAGACCTTTCTGTCGGCAAAGGCCTTGAACTGGCTGTATTTTGCATTCTCGCCAAGCATCTGTCGGTACGAGAAAGGAGAGTCGTGATAGACAACCCACACATCGGCATCCTTAGATTTCGACAGGACTTGCTCGAACGAGAGCGGCTTAGACATCTCCTCTTGATGCTTGAACGGATACTCAAATCCGGCATCGCTAAACAACTGGCCATTAGTGCTATTGCCTCCTGGAGTGTACCAAACTCCCTGATACATCAAGCCTGCAAGAATCGTCGGTTTCGTCTTTGTCTTTGCAACCTTCTTCTTTAGAGTGAAATAGTTCTTTTCGACAACCGAAAAAAGCGAATCAGCCTTTCTTTCGCAGCCAAAAAGAATGCCGTAAAACCGCATCCATTCGGCTCGCGCTATGGCTGAAACCTCGGCATAATCGGCACACTCAACAATAGGAATTCCAATCTGTTCAATCTTTCCGTAACTTGTGTTGCCCTCAAAGGGCGAAACCATCAGCAAATCGGTCTTGCTGGTTATAATCTGCTCTATGTTCGGGTTCATTCCGTTGCCGAAATCCTTAATTTTGCCGTCTTTTATAAGTTCCTGCACATTTGGCAGATTCATATACTGAGCATCGCAAACGCCATCGATTCTGCCAAGTTCGCCAAGCATACTCAGCAGTCCGCAATGCACACTGCTGAAGATAGCAGCCCTCTCGCTCGGCTTTCTGATAACTGTTCCATCGGCTCCGCTTACGTCTGTCGTCGAATCGTTGGGAATAATGTATGTATGCAGAACCGCACCATCTTTCCAAGGGTTTGCAAGCACGGCCTTCCGATAGTTTTCATAGCGATATACTTTTATGTATTTTGCATATTTAAAATTCAAACTATCAATAGGTTTAGTATTGTTTGTTGAAGTATTGCTTCTGCACGAGCATAGTGCAAACAAAACGTATAATGCGGTAAGCGTTTGTATTATGTGTTTCATCCTAAAAAAATATTTTTTGCAAAGATAATATTTTTTGTGCATTAAATTGTATTTTTGCGAACTCGTAAAATTGTAATGAAAACAGATTCTGACAAAAAACATATAGCCAAATCGATAAGTCTATTCGGCGGTCTTCAGGGACTTAGCATCTTGTCCGGACTAGTACGAAACAAGGTGGTGGCAATTCTTTTAGGCCCTGCCGGAATGGGACTTATCTCGCTCTACAACAACATCGTAACCTTGCTCAACAACGTTAGCAATCTGGGCATCTCGTTTAGCGCGGTAAAGCACATTTCAGAACTTTACGAAGAAGACAATCGCGAAGCCTTGCTAAGATACATAACCGTTGTGCGCGGCTGGACAATCATCTCGTCGCTTTTCGGACTTGCGTGCGGAGTATCCTTGTCGCCGCTGTTCAGTTATCTGCTGTTCAACGACCTATATCATAGCATCCACATCAGCCTGCTGAGTCTTGCAGTTCCGTTCGGGATTGTTTCGGCTGTAGAGATGGGAATTTTGAAGGGCGTACGCAAGATTCGCGAGATGGCATACGCATCCGTGGCAATGGTAGTGGTGTCGCTCATCGTGGTTCTACCAATGTACTATTTCCTTGGAATGAAGGGAGTTATGCCGTCTATCGTAGCGATGGGGTTCATAACAATGGCGGCAGCAACACATTTCTCGTTTCAGGAGTTTCCTGTTTTTGTTCCGCAGAAGATAAGAGAAACGACTGGTATAGAGCGTTTTCCGTGGTACATGGGCAAGGCCGAAAATACCGTAAAAATCGAGGTTAGGGGAGTTATTGACGAAGGTAAGCCGATGATAAAACTCGGCATCGCTTTCGTGGTCGGAATGTGCGCCACATCTCTAACCGAAGTCTGCCTACGAACAGCCCTTTTGAAGATTGCCGACATCGACACCGTAGGACTTTATAACGCTGGATATCTGATAGTTGTAAACTACGCCGGAATGGTTTTCTCGGCAATTGAGAGCGACTATTTTCCGCGTCTGTCTGCCGTAAACAAAGATGCCGACAGATTCAACAAAGTGGTTAACAATCAAGCATTTGTATCGCTCCTTATAATCTCGCCGGGCATAATAGCCTTTATGTTCCTGATGCCGTGGTGCCTGCAACTTCTGTTCAGCGAGCGTTTTCTCGTCATAACCGGAATGTTGCAACTCGCAGCCCTAAATCTCTACCTGCGTTCCGTAACGCTTCCTGTAGCATACCTCAACCTTGCCAAGGGCGAGAGCCGCGCGTATCTGATTCTCGAAATATCATACGACATTTTCTTCCTCGCATCGATGCTGATTGGCTACAGTCTGATGGGCCTTACCGGAACGGGACTGGCAATAACCGTCTCCGCCATTTTCGACTTTATAATTGTGGTGGCGTGGTGCTCGCTAAAATACGGCTTCAGGCTTGAGAAGAAAGTAATCATCACGCTTATAATCAATATCTTGATTGGACTGTCGGTTTATCTCTTCGTATCGGGATTAGTCAGAATCTGACGCCTCGGGCATCTGTTTATTTCCGTTTCTCGATTATTTTATATATTTTTGCTTCTCAATTGATTAAAAATGCAAGTACAGACTTTAGAAATACCAGAAATTGTTGATGAAAGAGGAAGCCTCTGCTTTCTCGAGGGGCTGAAACATATTCCGTTCGAGGTGAAAAGGGTTTTCTGGACTACCAAAGTTCCCGAAGGCAAGGACAGAGGCGGACATGCGCATCAGACTAACGCCGAAGTAGTCTTTGCCATAAGCGGAAGCGTAAAGATAAAGACCGACGACGGGAAAGAGCAACTGGAATTCATTCTGGACAAACCAAACGTCGGACTCGTTATTCCGCCAAACGTCTGGGCAGATTTAACTGATTTCAAGGAAGATACAGTACTTGTAGTAATGGCTTCGGAAGAATATAGCAAGATTGGCTATATACATAATTATCAAGAATTTAAGCAAATGTATGGAAGAGATTAGTATTGTAAGATACAACGATGAACATTTTGACGAATGGAACAATTTTGTCGATTCGTCGAGAAACGCCACATTCTTGATAAACCGCAACTATCTCGACTATCACAAAGCCAGATTCTGCGATGCATCTGTAATGATTTACATTTCAGGCAAACTGAAGGCTCTCGTGCCCGCTAACTTCGACAAGTCATCTGGCACAATATGGAGTCATCAAGGTCTGACTTACGGCGGAATCGTTACGCACAACGACATGACCGGCGCAGAGATGCTCGACATCTTCAAGGCTCTCTGCCCATATTTCAAAGAGCAATATAATGCCACGGCATGGATTTACAAGCCATATCCGCACATCTATGCAAGTTATCCAAGCGAAGAAGACTTGTACGCACTTTTTAAAGTCGGCGCACAACTTACCGTCCGTCAGATTTCATCAACAATAAGACAAGACGAGCCGCTGCCATTCAGAAGCCTCAGAAAACGAGGCGCAAAGAAGGCTCTGAACAACGGATACACAATAAAAGACGATGATTTGGAAGGGCTAAAAGAATATTGGTCGGTCCTCGACGAAGTACTTTTCAGTCGCCACGACAGGCATCCCGTTCATACATACGAAGAAATTCTGCCGCTGGCTTCGCACTTCCGCAAGAACATCATTCTGCACACCGTGGCTAATCCCGAAGGGAAAATCTGCGCCGGTGTGTTGGTATTCCTCAGCAAAATGGTGGCACATGCGCAATACATAGCAGGCAACGAGGAGGCAAAGCAAAACGGCGCGCTCGACTTTCTGTTTTATCATCTGATAAAAGAGGTTTACAAAGATGTGCCGTTCTTCGATTTCGGAATATCAAGCCAAGATTCCAACGCCTTTCTCAACACCGGACTCCTTTTCCAGAAAGAAGGATTCGGAGCAAGAGCCGTATGCTACGACACCTACAAAATAAATCTGTAAACAATGGCTGAAGAGATTCAATTTTTAGACTTGAAGAAAATTTCGGACTCGTTCGAGCCCGAGATATCAGAGGCAATTCTGCGCGTGGTTAAAAGCGGATGGTATCTGCAAGGGCAGAGCGTAAAGAATTTTGAACAAGAATTTGCCGACTACTGCGGAAGCCGATTCTGCATAGGAGTTGGCAACGGACTCGACGCTCTGACGCTGATTCTCGCGGCTTACAAGCATCTTCTCGGCTGGAACGACGACGATGAGGTTATCGTATCAGCAAACACATATATCGCCTCGGTTTTGGCTATCACGAAAGCCGGACTGAAGCCTGTTGCATGCGAGCCTTCGTTGGATGACTATCTTATTGATGTTGGGCTAATCGAGCAACTCGTCAACAACCGGACAAGGGCAATTATGCCAGTTCATCTCTACGGCAGATGTTGCGACATGACAAGCATCGCAGAAATCGCCCGAAAGCATAATCTGAAGGTCGTGGACGATTGTGCCCAAGCCCACGGAGCGGTTTTCAACAAAAAGAAGGTTGGCTGTCTTGCCGACGCGTCGGGCTTCAGTTTCTATCCCGGCAAAAACCTTGGTGCGCTGGGCGATGGCGGCGCGGTAACAACCAACGACGAACTTCTTGCCACCGCCGTACGCCAGATTGCGAACTATGGGTCGGAGCGAAAATATGTAAACAAATACAAAGGCATAAACAGCCGTCTCGACGAGATTCAAGCAGCGGCTTTATTGGTCAAACTTAAACGTCTCGACAAGGATAATGCAGCACGCCGTAGGGTGGCAGAAGCCTTTACAAAGTGCATCAGCAACCCGTTCGTAACACTTCCATACATAGATGTATGTCGCGATTTTTCTGGTGATGAGCGCAACGTTTTTCACATCTATCCAATAAGATGCGAACATCGCGACGAACTTCAGAAGCATCTGAAAGCCAACGGAATAAATACGCTTATTCATTATCCTATTCCGTTCCACAAGCAGAATGCCTACAAGGAGTGTGCAAATTTGCGTCTGCCAATAACGGAAATAATTCACAACGAGGAACTTAGTCTGCCAATGTCGCCACTTCTTACAGAAAGCGAGATTGAGCGAATTGTTGCAGCCGTAAACAGTTTCAGACCATAAAAATCAGCATGGAAATTTTAGTTTCAGTAGTCGTAATAACCTACAATCAAGAAGAATATATAGCGCGCGCACTCGACTCGATACTGATGCAGAAGTGCAGCATTCCGTTCGAAATAATAATTGGAGAGGATTGTTCAACCGACAGAACGGGGGAGATTTGCGCCCGATATGCCGAACAATATCCCGACAAAATTACTCTTTTCAGAAACTCACCAAACAAAGGTCTTCTGAACAACTATTTCGACTGCATTTTGGCTTGCAAAGGCAAGTATGTGGCAGATTGTGCCGGCGATGATTTCTGGGTAGATGAGCACAAAATTGAAAAACTTTACACGCTAATGGAGCAACATCCCGATGTTACTCTGGCACATACCGGATATGCCGTGTACAACGAGAATACGGGCGTGGCAAGCACTCCGCTGGGCTATCAATCCGAGGCTTACATCAAGGACGGAAAGTCGATGCTTCAGGACATCATCTGCCCAAAAGTGCCAATGATGATACAATCTACAATGTTCAGAATGAAGCCTCTTCTTGAAGGCTACGAAGAAGATACGGCTTTGTTCAGAAACAAAGATTTGCCTTGCGAGGATATGCCTATCTTTGCGGCTCTCGCATCAAGAGGAAAAATTGCTTACATTCCCGACGTAACACAAAACTATTCAGTTGGGCACGACTCTCTGTCGAACAACGTCGACGAAGTGAAGCAGTTTCATTTTGTAAGGCGAATGGCAAAACTGACATCGTATCTTGCCGAAAAATACGGCATTGACGCCACGGCCTTGAACGAATGTTTGAGAATAAAGGCTTTCGCTTTGATAATGCACGTTTTCAGAACGAACAAGCCCGAACTTTTGGCTGATTTTGACAATACAATACAAAGTCTTCATATACAAACAGATACAAAGACTAATATTCTGCGCCAAGCATTAAAAAGCAAAATGTTGTGGTGGGCTCTTCTATGCGCTCGCAAAGCGTTTGTCTGCCTCAAAAAATTGGTTTAATCCGTTGTATAACAGGCAGAATAACGCGCAAAAATCTTATGCCCCAATTTCGGTTTGTCAGAAAGTACAATATCCTCAAAGATGCAGAACAGTCTTTCTGTTTAAAAGGATATAACCCCATCTCTTTCAGCCATATAAGCGAATCTTTCAGATAGTCGTCGTCCACACCATGGAAAATCATTCCGGCAACCCAGTCGAACGAGAGTTGACGGATTTTTCTGTCAAGAAGTCGGGCTTCGGACTTCGAATTGCGCAAACCATATAGCAAGCCTATCGTCTCTTTCAGGTCCTCCATACGTTTTTGCAAATGCTTACCGTCTGATTTTGTGGTAATTGAGCCGCTTCGTTTGTAGTAAAAGTACACAACAGAATCGGAAATGCAAATATTTTTCGCCCTCACCACAAGTTGCGGCGTAAAAAGTTCGTCTTCGTGCAGAAAATGCTCTCTGAAACGTAGTTTTTCCCAGCAGGAATGGGCTTCGAGCAACGAGCGCCTGAAAACGTAAAGGCATGCCGAAGCCCTTAGATTTGTTGTTTCGAGATATTCCTCAACGCTTTTTACAACGCGCTTCCCCACTTTCAAATCTCCGCGGCACGATGGGGCAGAGGTGTACTTCATTCCAAAGGTCAGAATATCCGCAGAATCAGCACTTTTGCACCATTCCACGATGTATTTCAACGTGCCGTCTGCAATCGTGTCGTCCGAATCAACAAACATTAAGTGTTCGCCCCGAGCCGCATCTATTCCTGTGTTTCTCGCGCCTCCAAGTCCTTTGTTTTCCTGTCGGATATACCTTACCGACGGGAAATCTTCGAGAACCGCCGCCGGACTTTTAGCCGAGCCGTCGTCGATGAGCAGACATTCAACCTCATCTGTCAGGTCTTTCTGATTCACAACGCTTTCCAAGCAAGCGCGAAGCAAATCCCCGTCTATATTATAATAAGGTATAATTACGCTTAACAGAGTGCTCATTTCCGATTCTTTATTATGTCTGTAAAAATCATGTCGAGTTTGTTTGCCAGAACATCGTACGATGCAATTTGCCGCACTTTCTGTGAGACTGCAAATCCGTCGAAATCAACGTTTTCGAATTCCTTCTCCATAGCATCTGTCAAAGCCTGAACGTTGTCTATCGGCACAACCGTACAGCCGCCGTCGATGCGCAGACTCTGCGGAGTGGTTTCTGTTGCCACAACCGGGATTCCCGTGCTCATTGCCTCGAGAATAGAAAGCGGCTGAGCCTCAGAACGACTTGGCAGAACCAGCAGATTACTTTCGTAAAGCACCTCTCTGACCTTTTCTCGCCCCACACGACCGTGACAATGCACGTTCTCGACATCAAATTGACGAATCATTTTCTGCATTTCTTCCGAATCAGTTCCGAAACCTAAAACATCCAAACGGGTGTTTTTGTGTTTCTTACAGAACTCTTTAAACGCAGGCAGAAGAACGTCGTAGCCTTTCAGCGGAATGAAATTGGCAAGGCACACTATTCTGTACGGCTTTGCAGAAATCCGTCGGTCTTCGCGCTTGCGGAAAGCATAGAAATCGGTATCTATGGCATTCGGCATCTCCTTCCAGCGGTATGCCTTCCCAAAAATCGGAGCCAAATCATCTACCAACTCGGCTGACACGGGCAGAACGATACTCGCCTCGGCGTATGCCTTCCGTATCAACGGAATCTCCCACGAGTCGTCTCCGCCTGTCTTGGCTATCTCGGTCGTGAAATAATAACTTGGCAGATGTTCTGTTATTACATAAGGTATACCGTAGTCGCGGCTAATGAGCATCGACGCATATCCGGCCCAATGGGCGCAATGGGCATGGATAATGTCGGGTAGGCCATATTTCTGCACATAGTCGGCAAACATCTGTCTTACCGTTTTAACCCATCTCTCAACATTCGGCTTAATCATCATCGGAATGCCTCGCGTGTACGAATAGTAAACGCTAACGCCATCCATTTCCATCCATTTTCTGCCGTAGGAATACATACAGAAATCGGTCACGCTCTTCCTGACAGAAAGCTGTACGTTGCTGATTATCCGCACGGTGTGACCGAACGAACAGAGTGCCTTTGCCTGATCGAGACAGAACTCTCCTCCATAGGGCGGAAAAAAGGATGGAATCTCAACTATATGCATCAATATTCGTTTAATATTTAAATGATGGCAAAGGTAGGCATTTTTTTTCATTTCTTGTTGTATATTATAAATTTAATGTTATCTTTGCACACGAATTTTAGAATTTTATGAACAAAAAAGATGAAAAGATTGTTATTTACTAACGGTTTGTTATTTGGAGTATCTGCTGCAACATTAGCTGGAGGTCTGTTAACGAATACAAACCAGAATGTAGCATTTCTTCGAAACCCTTCGAGAGATGCAGCGATAGCTATTGACGGTGTGGTGAGCAACCCTGCGGGAGTTGCATTTATGAACGACGGTTTTCACTTGTCTGTAAACATACAGAACGCACATCAGACACGCGATGTAACTTCTACATTCGGACCATTTGTCTATGGCGACGGAAATACAGGCACGACAAAAAAATATAGAGGCAAGGCCGATGCGCCGATTGTGCCATCGCTCCAAGCCGCATACAACAAAAACAACTGGAGTTTTCAGTTTAACTTCGCAATAACAGGCGGAGGCGGAAAATGTGAGTTCGACAAGGGGCTCGGCTCATTCGAGAGTACGGTAGCAATGCTTCCTTTGCTGTCTCGTTCGTTGCCATCAATGGCTGAGGGAATGGGACTGGGCACAATAGAAGGTATGCCGCTCATCGACAACTACAAAATGGATACTTACATGCGTGGACGCCAGTATTACTACGGTTTTACACTTGGCGCGGCACGCAAGATAAACGATAACCTGAGCGTATACGCAGGTGTCCGCGGATTGTACGGAACATCTAACTACTACGGATATGTGCGCGACATTCAGGTAAAGGTTGGCGACAACTGGTTGCCAGCATCCGAGACTTTCAAGAACTACTCGATTGCAAGCGCACAGGCATACGGAGCTGCAGCAGAACAGGCTAAGGTAGCTATGGCAGAGAACAAATTTTCTGAAGCTGCCCAATATGTCGAACAGGCAAAGGATGCCTACACAAAGGCTGTTTTGTATCAGGCTCTCGGAACTGCAACCGAAGATGTAACCTTGAACTGCGACCAATGGGGTCTCGGATTTGCTCCGATACTGGGTGTCGACTACAAGGTCGGCAACTTCAACTTTGCAGCAAAATACGAGTTTAAGACTCGCATGAGACTGCACAACAAGTCGGCAAATAGCGCAAGCGCCGAGAACATAGCAGTTCTGGCAAAATACAAGGACGGACAGAAGGTTGAGGACGACTCGCCGGCTTTGCTCACAGTTGGAGCACAATGGGAGATTATCCCGTCGCTCAGAGTATCTGCCGGATGGCATCACTTCTTCGACAAGGCCGGACACATGTACGAGCATCACGAGCAGAAACTCGGAGGAGATACAAACGAGTATCTTGCTGGTGTTGAGTATGACATAAACAAGGCTATTCAGGCAAGTTGCGGTTTTCAGAAGACTTGCTACGATTTTACCGACGACTACATGGAAGACATCAGTTTCAATGTAAGTTCTTGGACTTTTGGAGTTGGCGTTGGAATAAAGTTGAAGGAGAATATGAAGTTGAACCTTGCATACTTCCAGACCAACTACGGCGACTATACAACTGCCACAACTAACGACTTCAACAACCAGTCGGCAGTAGCAGCCGGCATCATCGCCCCGGTAGTTGCCAAACTTACAGAAAGCGAGGAAATGGGAACAATGGCAGCACAGGCTGCAAAAACAGCCCTTGTAAACTCTGGCTCGCTTGCAGGTTCAAACAGTTTCACACGCACAAACCGCGTGCTCGGAATAGGATTGGACATCAGTTTCTAAACTGATACACACAAAAAATTGTATACATGTTCATTTTTACGTTATAATTTAACCTCTCATTTTTAGTAAAGTGTCGGCTGTGAAGTTGACACTTTTTATTTATCTGAAAATCAGCGCACTATACTTAATTTATCTTTTTTTTGTAAATCTGTCAAATTTCACCATAATATACCGATTTTGCAAAACATCGTTTTACAAATGTTCTACAAAATCAATGAAGGATGTCGCTTAATTTAATAGGTAAAAAACATTATTCTCCAACAGTTCTGAAATGCACTTAACTGAACAGTAAAATACTGTGCCGGACCTCCTTCCTACGCAAGAGAATAATGTTATTCTGGAAAATTGCCAGTTGATGAAAAGAACCCTATAATCCCCATTCAAGGTTGAGCTGAAAAAACCACTGGCAAAGTAAAATTAATTCTGGCGCACTCCGAAAATGCGCTACCTCTTCGGCTGAGAGGTAAGGTTTGGACTATGCACAGCCAAAAAGCCGAGACTGCAAACAAAGGGCTCGGAATAACTCCTCAGAACATCTATTTTAGCAACGAAAGTATTCCAAACCGTAGTACAATTCCGCGGACGTTAGAATACAACTCGCTGCATAGAAAACTTCCACCCAGAACCGCGTCGGCGCAAGCGCAAGTGACACTGCCATTCCCGAATGGAAGCGGTGCAAAAATAAGAAAAAAATCTCTTTCTTGCAAAACAATGACAGCGAAACATACGATTACTCACACCTAAGTTCAGAAATCATCAGACTAATTCTGTCTACAACAATCCGCGCGCACCGCACCGAAAACCACAACTTTTTTATTAACTTTGCACAGAAAAACAAATAAGCGTCTCATGATTTACAAAATATTACCTACAATCTTGGCATTACTGATTGTTCCAGACATCATAATTTACAAGATTTTCGTAAAACGAAAAACGCAGAACATCTTTCTCCGTGCGCTATGGTGGCTGCCTTGCGTGCTTCTTATCATCGCACAAATTGTTCTGATTTGGGATTACGACTGGGAAGAAAACGGACTTCTGTTGCCTTACCAGATTCTTTCAGAAACATTCATCATTCTGTGGGTTGCCGATTTTGGACCGAAGATATCCTTCTGCCTGCTTAACGGACTTCAGCAATGGTATGCCAATTACAAACCAAGCATCAGAAAAAGCCGTTGGTGGCATCCCTATGCCTACGCATCAATCCCGTCGTTCATCGGATTATTCATGATAATCGGCGGAGTCGTCTACGGATTTCGCCATATAGTAGTAAAAGAAGTGGAACTCAGCCTCGAAGAGATTCCTGAGAGTTTCGACGGATACCGCATTGCTCAGTTTTCAGACCTTCATCTTGGAACTTACAAGGTTTATGCCGAAGATGTTCCGGCACGACTTCGAGACAGAATAAACGAGGTAAACGCCGACTTGATTGTCTTTACCGGCGACATCGTGAACAACCGCGCAAACGAACTCGACGGCTTTGAAAACCAACTGAAGGGCATGAAAGCGAAAGACGGCATCTACGCCATTATGGGTAATCACGACTATTCAACATACATCTATTGGGAATCGGCAGAGAAGAGAAATAAGAACATTCGCGACTTGCAAAGCCGAATGAGTGCGCAAGGCTGGAAATGGCTTCTGAATCAGCACGAAATTATAAGAAGGGGACAAGACTCCATTGCGCTGATAGGAGTGGAGAACGATGGCAATCCGCATTTCCCGGCTCTGGCAGACCTTCCAAAGGCTACCGAAGGACTTGAAAGGCCGATGTTCAAGATTCTGCTAAGCCACGACCCTACACATTGGCGCAGAGAGGTGCTCGACAGCACCGACATTCAGTTGCAACTTTCGGGACACACCCACGGAATGCAACTCGAGTTGTTCGGCCTGTCACCAGCCAAGTTCATCTATCCCGACTGGGGCGGATGGTACAACGAGGGCAGACGATGGCTATACGTCAGCACAGGCGTTGGCGGAGTTGTCTATCCATTCCGCTTCGGGGCTTGGCCCGAGATTGTGGTCATAACATTAAGGCACAAAAAGGAATAACCCTTCTTGTGCCTTAAAATTTATCGTTACAACAAACTGTTATCGTTTGTAAGACTTGAACCATCCGTCGAGACGCAGGCGCATAACACCAAATACCGCCTCGCCAAATATTCCGCTGCTCATCTTGCTTGTGCCGAGAACTCGGTTTATAAAGATGATTGGCACTTCTACAATCTTGAAGCCGTATTTGTATGCCGTAAACTTCATCTCAATCTGGAACGCATATCCCTTGAAACGAATCTTGTCGAGGTTGATGGTCTCGAGAACCTTTCGGCGATAGCACTTGAATCCGGCTGTCGTGTCGTTAATCTTCATTCCCGTAACTATGCGGACGTACTTCGATGCGAAATAAGACATCAGCACTCTGCCCATAGGCCAGTTTACCACATTCACGCCGCTCACATATCTCGAGCCGATGGCAACATCGTTCCCGTCAATGGCGCAGGCATTATAAAGTCGTGGCAAGTCTTGCGGATTGTGGCTGAAATCGGCATCCATCTCAAAAATATAGTCGTAACCATTCTCTATTGCCCACTTAAAGCCGGTGATGTATGCTGTACCAAGTCCCAGTTTGCCAGTTCGTTCAATCAGAAATAGTCTGTCGGTAAATTCCTTCTGTAAGTTTTTAACAATCTGTGCCGTACCGTCGGGCGACCCGTCGTCGATAATAAGAATATTGAATTTCTTATCCAAGCCAAAAACAGCCCGAATTATGTTTTCCGCATTCTCCTTCTCGTTGTAGGTCGGGATAATAACGACACTGTCAATCTTGTTCAAATCATCCATAATGTTCACAAAATAGGTTGCAAAAATAGACAATAATTTTCATTTTTACGAAATTTATGTTGTATTTTTGCACGAGTTATGAATATTAGTGAATTAAGCAATCATTACCAGCAGCATAGCGGATTCAAGGCGCTGGTTGATGCCATGCAAAAACCTTCGGTAAAGAAGATTTTTGCAAGTGGCGTGTGCGCTTCGTCGGTTTCGGTCATGCTTAGTTGCCTTAAAGGAACGAAAGGCATAAAGGATAACTTCGTTTTTATTCTGTCGGATGCCGAGGAGGCTGGCTATTTCTATCACGACCTGACACAGATTCTGGGCGAGAAGGACGTTCTTTTCTTCCCTTCATCATACCGAAAGGCAATAAAGTATCATCAGAAAGATGCCGGAAACGAAATTCTGCGCACCGATGTGCTTAGCCGACTGCAAGCCGACGAGAATGGCAATCTGATGATTGTTACTTATCCCGAGGCTCTTGCCGAAAAAGTAATCACTAAGGCTGATATGCAGCAGCAGATGTTCGTGATGAAAGTGGGCGAGAATCATAACATGACAGAGATTGAGAAAAGCCTCATCAACTTCGGATTTCAGCGAACCGACTATGTTTACGAGCCGGGGCAGTTTGCCGTCCGAGGAAGACTCCACGATATCTTCTATTTTTCTTCTGAATATACAGACCGAATAGACTTCTTTGGCGACGAGGTGGACAGCATCCGCGTGTTCGACGTTC
>R24__coassemble_115_pt1 | contig 61826 bp, 44 predicted proteins | sample R24__metabat2_low_PE_011 | metagenome-assembled genome bin R24 | reverse complement strand
GCCACGGCGATGTGTGCAGTCGCGATGACGATGAGTAAAAGTATAGTTAATCTTTTCATTTTCTTATTTGATATCTTGGTTTCTTCAGTAGGAATCAAGGAATCTGAGTCCAGTCTTTCTTGATGTAGTCGGCAGCCGAGTCTATGGCAATGAGCACTTGGTCGTTGCCGCTGCAATAGCCGCTGTCGTGCTGGAAAGCCACAACCTTGCTGTCGAACTCGCCGATGTATGTAAGCTGACCGTTCTTTGTGTTGTACCACCATACGTTCTTCTTGCTTCCGCTAATTTTCGAGAGGTCAATCTGCATAGGTCTTCCTGTATAGTTGTAAACAAGCAGATAGTCGTTGCCTCGGGTTGCTATGGCACGGTCGTAACGCTCGCCGTTAGTGCCTGCAATGACGCTCTGGTCTGGTACGCGCTCAAAGAATGGGAAGGCAAGCATCAGTTTCTTCAGATGAATCATCTGCGAGAAGCCCGGATCTTTCATCGCCTCGTACCAAGGCTTTACCGAGCCGTCGGCTCCGTAACTGCCTATTACGCCCGGCTTTATCATCTGCATGATGTTGTTGTGACCGTATGTGTGGCCGAACGAGCCGGCAAAGACGCTCCAGTAAGCATAGCGGCGCACGTCGTAGTCCATCCACAGCGTCTCCTTAGGGTTGTGCAGTCCCTGCGGAATGAACTCGTAGATTGGCTCGGCATCGAGCACAGGCTTCATCGGCTCGGTTGCCAGACTGCGCTCTACGAATCGCCAGTTGTCCTCTTCGGTATTCTCCTCGATAGGGTAGTCGCCGTCGCCGTTGCGCTGACCATATCGGCGGTGTCCGCTTTGGAACATATTGAAATCAAGCCACTTCTCGCTATTAAAGAACATCGCGCTCGTTGTTCTGCCGCGTGGGTGGAAGGTCATCAGATGCTTCTTGTCGATAGCCTTGATGCTGTTGGCAAGAGTCTTGAACACCTCAGGCTTCTTGTCTCCGCGGATGTCGCCGCCGATAACCCAGATTATGTTTGGGTAGTCCTTATATCTTTCGGCAAGGAATTTTCCGTAGGCCTTTGCCTCTGCCACGCCAAAGTTTCCGTTTTCAACCTGCGAGCCCCAGATACACACCATTGCTATGTAGATGCCGTATCTCTCGGCAGTCTTGATGATGTAGTCCATGTGGTCCCAGTAGCCGTATATTCCAGCACGGTTTATGTTCTTGAAGTCGAATCCGAAAGGGAAAGACGACTGTCCGTACACGTTGAAGGTAGGGCAGGCGTTCGTTGTCTGAACCTGAACAACGTTGTATCCGGCCTTGGCGCAGTTTGCCAAGTAGTATTGAGCCTCGTCGCGGTCGAGACGCTCGGGAAGAAGCCATCCCGTCTCGCCCAGCCAGAAGAAAGGCTTGTCGCCGTTCTGAAGGTAGCGGTGGTTGTCGCTAACGCGCAGGTCGCCGTTTTTCCATGGAATTTCGTTTTTCGAAGATGCTGCGCTTGCAGTCATTCCCATCATCAGCAGGGCAGCGCAGAGCATTTGTTTAAGTTTAGAATTCATTCTTTTTTAGTTTTTACCTATAATTACATATTTCTTTCCTTTTTTCGTGCCGAGGTCGTAAAGATAAGTGTCCTTTACGCCAGTCGGCTTCAACTCAACCTGCGAATTGTTCTTCATGCCCAATCCTTCGGGAATTTGGAACAGAGGGTTCGGATTGTTGCCGCGAGCCGCCTTCAGTCCGCTGCCCGACAGTTTGCTGAGCGAGCGCAGACGGCAATTTCCGCCAAGGGTTGATGTTATTTCGAGTCGGCTTATCTTGCCGTTCTTCCAGCTCATGTCGATTACGAAGCCGCCGCGCGCCTTCAAACCCTTAATCTCGCCATCCTTCCAAACCGAAGGCAGGGCAGGCAGAAGGTAGATGAAGCCGTCGTAACTCTGCATCAGCATCTCGGCAATTCCGGCGGTGCAGCCAAAGTTACCGTCAATCTGGAATGGTGGGTGAGCATCGAACATATTTGGATAAGTGCCGCCCTTCTTAGGTTCGTTGCGCACAAGCGTGAGCTGGTTCTCTATTAGCTTGTAGGCATGGTCTCCGTCGAGCAGTCGTGCCCAGAAGCACACGCGCCAGCCCATTGCCCAGCCTGTTGATATGTCGCCGCGGTGAATGAGTGTTGTGCGTGCTGCATCGAACAGTTCGGGAGTGCGGTAAGGCGATATCTGATAACTTGGAAACAGACCGTACAGATGCGAGATGTGGCGGTGATTGTCCGAAGGGTCGTCCCAGTCGTACATCCACTCCTGAAGTTGTCCCCACTTGCCAATCTGCACCGGAGCCATCTTCTTCTTCAGCCCGGCAAGTTCCGAGGCAAAATCGGCATCACAGTTAAGAATCTTGGATGCGGCAATGATGGTGTTCCACAACTCGCATACAAGTTGATTGTCCATTGTGCAGCCCGATGCGATTGTGTACTTTTTGTTGCTGCCCATATGAGTGTTCTCGGGCGAGTTGCTTGGTGCAACCACAAGATATTTTGTGTTAGGGTCTATGACCATCGTCTCGGCAAAGAACTGAGCCGCACCCTTCATTATCGGATAGTATTTAGCCAGAAAATCCTTGTCGCCTGTGTACAGATAGTGCTGCCACAGGTGTGAACTGAGCCATGCCGCGCCGCTCATCCACATTCCCGAAGGCGAGTTGTCTATTGCTCCGGTAACGCGCCAGATGTCGGTGTTGTGATGCAGAACCCAACTGCCCGGCCTCTTGCAGCCATACATAATCTTAGCCGTTTCCTGCCCGGTTTCGTAAATCTCCTCGATTAGTTTGAAGAGCGGCTGGTTAAGGTGTGTAAGTTGAGTAACCTCAGACGGCCAGTAATTCATCTCGAGATTGATGTTGCAGGTGTACTTGCTGTCCCACGACGGGAATAACTTGTCGCACCAGATGCCTTGCAGATTGGCTGGCTGACCGCCCGGCTGCGAACAACTTATAAGCAGGTAACGGCCAAACTTGTAGTATGTTGCCACCAGATGCGAGTCGTGCGTCTGTTTGAAGTTGGCAATGCGCTCGTCTGTCGGAACATTTTTGTATTTGTTCTCGCCCAGATTGAGGTCTGATGTGCTTATCTGCTTGTTGTAGAAGTCGAAATGGCTCTGCTTCATCTTCCCGAACATCTGGCTAGCCGATGTGTTGGCATACTTCTTCTCGGCCTCTTTCAGAAAGCCGAGGCATCTCTCGGCAGCGTTTCCGTCGATGCTCTTGTAGTTCTTGAAGTTTGTGCCTATCGAAACAACCAGAACAACATCGTTTGCGTTCTCGACCGACAGCACGCCGTCGCGAGCTGTCACCCGTCCACCATCGGCATAGGCCTTGGCAATGCCCTGAAACTGTACCTTTCCCTTCAGACCTTCGTGCCAACTCGAAACGCCGCTCATGGCAATGCCCGATTCGGTACAGAACTTGTTTACATCCTGATGCGGACTTGTGAACATTGCCTGAAACGTGATGCTCTGCTTCTTGTCGGCAGAGATGTGCATTACAACGAGGTCGTCGGTAAACGATGTGAGCGTTTCGCGACGATAGTTTATGCCATTGCACTTGTATGTAACGAGTGTGCGGGCCGAGTCGAGACTCAGTTCGCGATAATAATCGGTGTAGTTGCTTTGGTTGCTGAAACTGATGTGAAGGTCGCCGAACGACTGGTAGGGCATTCCCTGATTGGTTGCCGACTTAACGTGCTGAGTGGCTGCCTTCTGTGCCTCGGCAAAGTTGCCGGCAAACACCATTTCGCGTATCTTCGGAATCCATTCCAAAGCGTCTTTGTTGGCATTGCCGTTTGGTCGTCCTGCCCAAATAGTCTCTTCATTCAGTTGCAGATGCTCAACGAGCGGATTGCCGAATACCATCGCTCCCAGTCGTCCGTTTCCAAGCGGCAGCGATTCTGTCCATCGCTCGGCAGGACGATTGTACCATAGCCGATAGTCTTGTGCTTGGGTGGCATTGCTTATCGTGAGCAAGGCTGCAATCGTAGCATGTTTAATGTAATTTTTAACTTTCATGGTTCTTAATTAGTAATTTTATGTCTGTATATAAAGACTTTACCTTTAGTTTTTATTTCGTTTTGGAAAAAATAAAAGACAATACGCCCGTAATGTTTTTCACAAGCGTATTGTCTTTATTCTTATTTGTTATCTTTTTATTACCTTCTTACCTCCGACGATGTAGATGCCCTCTGGCAGATTGTCGGTTGCTGTGCCAGCTTCTACATCCTTGCGCAGTCTGATGCCGTTTACGTCGTAGACATCTACGAGAGCCGCTGCGTTTGCTGCGTCTACACCAGTAGGATTGTTTCCGATTGTGAATGAAACTGTGAAAGCATTAGTGTCTCTGGTGATGTTTCTGATAGGGAATTTGTAGTAGAACAGGCTTTCGTCTGTCGGTACAAATTCCGTAACCTTTGTATTAAGACCGTATTGACCGTAGTTGGCAATAAGCGCATCATCAATAGGGAACAAATCGCCATACAATCCAACTTTGTAATTTTTATCGTCTGGCATTGTAAGTTCCCCGTCGGCAGGAATAAGCGTACAAAGTTGGTCTTCATAACTGTTAACAATGTTATTTATCCACTTGTCGTATATGTAATTTACTTTCATTATCTGCAAACCACCGCTTCTTATAAGAGCCCAATTGTCTTTTTGTCGATTTTCTATAATTAGATATTCATTACTGTTGTTCGGATTTGTGATTTTGTATGCTTTTCCGCCGTTGGCAATAGAACGAAGGTTTTTGAATTCTTGATAGCCTTCTTTCAGTTCTTCCAATTCTGTCCAGCCCATGAATGCTTTTTCGTAGGCAGTGTATCCTACAGGCTTTGTTCCAACAATCTCCGAAGAGTTCGTGAGGTTGCAGCCACAATCCATAAGACTCCAAACGTCGAGGCCGAAGTATTTGGTGTTTTTTGTCCAGTACATATCAGGCAGTCCCAAGGCATGAGAAAACTCGTGGCATAGTGTACCCATTCCTTCTATGTATGTAACATTTGAATCTGTGTATCTTTCGCTTGAAAATACGGTTGTGCCTATATTGTATATTCCGCAAGTTGAAAAGTTGTTTCTTCCAGCTATACATTTATTCCAAATGTTATTGGATTGTCCTCCGGGAATTCCTTGACTTTGGCCTGCAAAGACGACAATTAGACAGTCAATCTGTCCGTCTTTGTCTGAATCGTATTTTGCAAGGTCGATATTTTCATTCTTGAGATAATTTGCAATCTCGTCTCTCAGTCGTCTGATATTCACATCTTTCGAACCTCCAGAATCCTGGCCGTAGTATGTAGAAGGCTGTTTAGCTCTGTAAATCTTGTTGTAGACATCAAACGATGGTTTGAACAGACCAGAACTCTGGTCAATAAAGTATTGTCTTATGCTTGCGCTGTTTTTCGTTATATCGAAGACTTGTTTTGCATCCTCACCGTTGAACTCAAGGTCGTAGTATGCGACAGGATTGGTGTTGCTTATCTCTTCGGTTTTGAACTGAACATCTGAGAAATCGACAAGCATGACAAGGAAATTCTGTTCGCCATTGCATGTTACGGTCGACAATTCTCGTGTTCCTACGTCGCGGGTTGTCTTGCCGTTGTTTGGAAGGCAGTATGTCTCAGGCTCATATTCGAAACGCGATGACACGTTCTGATATTCGCTGCCTTTCAGAAGCTCGTTTTCAGCCTCGGTGCGCTCCTCCTTGTTGTGCGCCAAAATGCCGCTGTTCTTAAAGTTTCCTTCGGCATCGAGATATGCGTAGAAGAAATCGCCATCGACCGAGTAGAGGGCAAAGTCGTCGTTTGTAACGTAGAATCCGGATATCGAGTTTCCGGTTGGTTGGATGTTAATTGTCTTTCCATCACTCTGAACGTGTGTTCTCAGTCCTTTCAGCGGACGCGAAGCAAAAGTTGCGCCTGAAATGCACAATGCAATAATCGATAATAAAATCTTACGCATATTCTTAAAGAATTACAAATCAAAATAATATTCCGCAGCAAAGATAACATTTTTTTCTCGCACAGCAGCAAAAAATCACAACACTTTCTTTACCCCCGGAATCAATCTCAGAAGCCATGTAAGCACAAACGATGCTATGGTGGTTATGATGCTGATAAACATAAACTTACCAAAAGCGCCAATCCATAATCTGTCGAAGAGGTTTTGAAAAATGAGCATCAGCGGAAGATGAACGATGTATGCGCCAAAGGCTTGTGCAGCGCACCATGATGCAATTTTGCCCGTATTTGGAAGATATTGGCGGAAAAGCCATATCAATCCGTAGCACAGAAAAACGCACAAAAACGATTCGAAAATTCCGAACCATTGGTAGATGAACGCTCCGATAGCATTGTCGGCACGCAGATAATTTAGCACGCACAGCGCAACGCCAATTGCCAAAGCCGTTAATCCCGTGCGACTGCTCATTTTTGTAAAACCGTCTGAATGTCCGGCAATTATGCCCAGTGCAAACATCATTATGTATTGCAGATAGTGCGCAGGTTCTATTTTTATGATGCCAAGAAGCCAAATCCAATTGTCTTGCGGACTTACCTGACGGATAAAATACGAGCCAATGGCCATCGCCGTTGCCGTGATGGCCATGAACAAGAGCGTAGGGATTCTGTCGGCAGATAATTCTTTGAATTTCAGTCTGATGATTGCATAAATCAGGCAGAACAAGAAAAGGCTTTCGAGAAACCAAGTATGCCCAACTTCCAATTGGTGCGAGGCGAGCGAAAACAGCAGCGTGATTACCGCTGTTGGAATGAGTAGCCGCATTGCTTTTTTGCCGATAAACGTGCCGAAACCTTGTCGGGCGTAACTTCGCGGCACAAAATATCCCGAAATCATAAAGAACAATCCCATAAAGAAGGCTGCGTTGGTGCTGAAGAAATGCCATATCCACGGCATAAATTCAGCGGGATTCGAGGGTGTGTAAGCCCATCCGCCTCCATCGCCGTAGGCAATGCCGCCGTGGTGAAAAATAACAAGCACGGTAAGTGCAACTTTCAGATTGTCAAGATAATAATAACGCGATTCAATGCCGGGTTGTTGAGTTGTGTAATTCATGTCATTCTTAAATAATCGGTCAAAATTACCGATTATTTTTCAATTACACTACTCCTCACTCTTATTTTTTTTTGCATCTTCTTACTTCTTACAGCTGAAACTGAATTTTCCGCAGCCAACGCTGTGCCGGCTTCCGTCGGGCATCTGGATTGTTGCCGACGAGCCGCACGGAATCTCACATTCGAGACTAAAAAGTCCGTCATCTGACAAAGTCCAGCACGAGCGGATTTTTCCGTACAGGTTGGCCGTAGTTACATCGGCATTCTTCAGACTGCCGGCGGCAACCGGTGCGATGACGATAGAGCCGTCGGGCTGCGTGATTATTCCGCCGATGGTGCGGAAGAACCATTCGTCAATCTGTCCCATCATAAAGTGGTTCCACGATGAGCCTTGGCGAGGGTCCCACTGCTCGGTAAGCGTTGTTGCACCGAATTTCAGTTGGAATCCGTAGCCCGGAGCCTCGTCGTGAGCCATCATCTTGTACACCAGGTCGTTGTAGCCGTTGCGCGCCAATGTCTGGAACAGATAGCGGTTGCCCACATCGCCCGTGGTGAGGCGGTTGCCGTGCTTCTTTATGTCGCCGAGGAGAGCCTCCATCGCCTTGTCGCGGTTTTCTCCGCAAATGCCAAGGAACAGCGGAAGGGCGTTGCTGCACTGGCTTCCCGTTCCGTATGTGCCCTTTTCGGTATCGAAAAACTTATTGTTGAACGACTTGACTACATTCGTGAGAAGATGGCTGAATCGGCTTTCGTCTGAAGCATTGCCAACGATGCGCGCCGCCTCAATCATATACTGAATGTCCATGATATACTGAGCCGTGGCAACGAGCGGAACGGGCGTGTTGCGCGAGAATCCTGCCTTGAAGTCGCCGTAGTCGTACCAGTCGCCCAAGCCGAACGAGAGGATTCCGCCGTCGGCTCTCGACGAAAGATAGTCGATGTATCTTACCATGTTGGCGTAGTATTTGCGTATCAGCGAGTCGTCGCCGTATGCGTCGCGATACTGGAACGGAATGATTATCATCACGCTGCCCCATTCGGGCGAGTTTGCAAAATCGTCCATTCCCTTGCCTGTGAACACGACGTAGAGCGGTGCTACCGTTGGCACCATTCCGTCGGGCTGCTGTGCATCGGCAATGTCGCGCATCTCCTTTGCCATGTAAGCCGTGAGGTCGTAGTTGTAGTAGAGTCCCGGACCGTTAAGGTGGTTTTGCTCAAGCCAGCCCAGTTTTTCGCGGTGCGGACAGTCGGTAAACACGCTCTGCATGTTGCTTCGCACGGCGCGCTCGATGAGGCGGTGAACCTTGTTGAAGAGCGTGTCGGAGCAGGCGAATGAAGAAATCTCGTCGGCTGAGTTGTAGATGAAGCACGATTTCACATCGTCTATTACCGGCAGATGCCTGTCGTTCTTCTCGCCCTTCAGAACCGCGCCTTCAATCTGAATGTATCTGAATCCGTAGTAAGAGAAATGCGGATGCCATGTCTCGCGTCCGTCGCCCTTCAGCGTGTACTCGTAGAAGTGCTGACGCCCAGTCTGCCGCTGACTTATCGCGCCCTCGGGAGTGAGGGCTTCTGAAACCCACATCGAAATCTTCTGTCCGCGCTTGCCCCTGACCGTGATTTGCGGAAATCCTGCCAGATTCTGTCCCATGTCGAGGACAACCGCGCTCGAGTCGGGCATTCTCTTCTGAATCTTGCTGATGGCTGTAAAGTCGCTTGGATTCAGTTTCTTAGACGAGACAGGGGAGAAGTGCTCCATAATCCTTACCGGCTTTGCCTGCTGCGGAACGAGTTCGCCCTTCGGACCTTCGTTCAGTTCGGCATACCGCCATGCCGATGCATCGAAGCCCGGGCTGTCCCATCCCTTCTGTTCAAGTCGGGCATCGTAACTCTCGCCTCCGTAAATGCTGTTGAATGTTACGGCACTCGGCGCGAATTTCCATGTTGCATCGGTCTTTACGGTCTGATGCGTTCCGTCGGAATAGGCAATGTCGAGTTGCAGCCACAGCGTTGGAACGCCGAAAGCCACCTGAAGTTTGGTGTATCTGCCTCTGCCCTGAACGTTGTAGAAACCATTGCCAAGCATCACGCCTATGGCATTTGCGCCGCCTCTGAGTTGCGAAGTCACGTCGAAAGTGTTGTAATAAACCGTCTTGTCATAGTCGCTCCACAGAGGTGCAAACTCATCGTTGCCGACTGGCTTTCCGTTTATGCTCATGATGTATTGCCCCAGTCCGCTAACGTGCACAACTGCCTTGGCAATCTTCTTGTTCACGCTGAATTCTTTGCGCAGGCAGATGCTGCGTACCGACATCGTGTCGCTGTTGTCCCATTCTGCCTTGGCTTTCTTCAGAACTGCGCCCTGATATATTCTGCCTTCGGGAAGGCGGGCATCGCTGTTGCGCATTGCTGCAATCCATGTGGCTTGTTTGGTGAATGAGGGGGCGAAACAGAACATCTGGAACTTGCTCCACGCCGATGGCTGATTGTCGGCATCGTACACTCGCACGCGCCATTCGTAGGTGTTTCCGGCGCATATCTTGTTGGTGTTCAGTTTGATGAACTGACTGTCTGTCGAGCCGATTTTTCCGGTTTTGTAGACTGTTTTTTTGTTGATGGCGTTGCGAACCTCAATCTCGTAGGCCGACTGCTTCTCGCCGTTGCGGTCTGCTTTCATCTGCCAGCCCAGACGAGGCATCTCGGTTACGGTTATGAAGTGTTTCTGAAGTTCGCACGTTGTGCTTAAAACGCAAAGGTGTGAGGCCGCAAAAGCAGCGCCCCACACCCGAATTAAGATAATAGTTAGTAAGAGTATTCTTTTCATTTTATTATTTTATTACGCAGGTGAGCGGATTGAGCGATGTTGATGAGGCTGATTTCTTGCCGTCAATCATCACGCTGAGACCCTTTCCCTGATGGTATCTTGAGCCGTCCTTGTCCCAGATAACCGTTACGATGTGGCCGTGATACAGAACGTTGTCGAGGCAGAAGTAATCGAGCGCGTCGGCCGTGATAAGCGGATTGACCACGAACGAAGTGCCCTCGGCAGGGCGCAAGCCCACGATGCCGGTAATGACAAGGTCGTTGAATGTGCTGTGGTTGTAGTAGAAACTGCGCAGTTGGTCGTCCTTCAGCCATCGTCCCGTCTTTTCGTCGAGATACTCGCCAATGTAGGGTCTGCCGCGGCGATACTGACTCTCAACATAAAGCTTCATCTGCTTGAAGAAAGTCTGCTTGCCAATGCCCTCGGGCATCTTAGCCGACGAGTTCAGGGCGTTTGCCAAGGCTGTGAGCGTCTGTGCCGATGCGAAAGGCCATATTGCGCCGTCCCACTCGCATTTGCCCTCGCCGTGAGTGCGGAACTTAGGGTGGCGGCGCTCGGCGGTTGTAAGACCGAATGGAGCGGAGAATCCCTCCTCGTCGTCAATCTGCTTCCATGCCACGTTGCAACTGTCTGGAATAGTCATGTTTACATACCAAGGCATATATCCTATAGCTTCGCGGACGCCTGCAAGTGAGTCGATGCGTGAAGTCTCGTAGAAGTGCAGTTTTGTGCTCCAGAGTTTTGTATTTATCAGATTCTGAATGGTGTCAGCCTTTTGGCAGAAGAGTTTCGCGCTGGCATCATCGCCTGCAAGGTTAGCCATCTGCTCCAGAGCCCACGCGTTGCCGTACATATAGCTGTTGATGGTTGGACGGGCATATTTCTTTCGGCGTCCGCCGCTGATGCTCTCTTCCATTCCGTCCTGAACATCGCCCTGCCAGTACAAGCCGTTGCTGCGGCGGTGGGTGCTCTCCCAGCGGTAATATTCGTCAGTCAAATCCTTGCGCTTGGCAAGGAGCGAATCTTTCTTGCCATCGACAAGATAACGCTGGTAGATGGCATACGGATTCCACGAACTGAACTTCATCATCTTAGCCATCGGCTTGCCCTCGTTTCCGTGATACCAAGTGCGTATGATTCCGTCGAGATACTTAGGGTTGCGAAGCCAGCGGCTCTCCATTATGTGGTGACCGATGGCGCAAGCAATAAGATTCCATTTATCTGAATAACTGCGCTTTACAAGGAATTCTGTCATTCCGTATCCGCCATCAGTAAGGCAGATGTGCTTGCGCAAAGTCCACCAGCGGTAGTAGTACATTTCCTGAAGGCTCTTGTCCGAACATTCGAACAGCGGAACATTCTCGTTCATCCATGCCCAAGCCTCGCTGTTAGGAATAGCCTGCTGGTTGCTGTCGGCCTCCGCCTCCATCGTGTTGAAGTAATCGACGTAGTGCTTGTAGTCCGAAGCACGGAGAATTGCTGCGTTGCCGAGAGTCTGAGCCGCTTCGGTGTCGGCAGTCTTCACTTCGGAGATTATAAACGAAGCCAGAGGGTCGTTCTCTCCGGCGCGCGGAAGGTCTGTGTCTCTGTCGGCAGGCGTGTCGATGGTTGGCTCGGTGAATCGTGCTCCGGTGCGGAACACAATTCGGCTGACGCTGCGGATTGGCGCGAACAACATACGCAGTCCCACCTTCTTGCCATCGCGATAGATTGTGATATTGCGGTCGTTTGTTGTAAGATGAACGCTCAGATTCAGTTCCTTGCCAGCCTCGTATTTTCCGATGTTGGCATATCGTGCGCCGCCTTTCACCAGAATCTTTCCGTCGGAAGTCAGTTCTATGCGGCTGCCGGCAGTTCCTCTCTCGTCCTGAAACTCGATGATGAACGGCGCAGTTGTCTGTTCTGCCTTCATCTTTATGCTGAAATCAAGTTCCTTGGTGCTTGGAATAACGCGCTCTACCTTTGCCATGTCGAACGGGTCTTGGTCTTGCATCAGCAATGAGCCGTTTTTAAGCGAGACAGAAGCCCATACTGGCGAGTAGATGTTCCAGTCGGTCATGTCGGCAACGGTCTTGTAAGAAGCGAAGTTGTCGTTGCAGTGTGCCGTTGCCTTCAGACGAACGGGCACGGGCACGCGGCTCACCCAAATATCTTCTTTGTTAACGCTGTATGTTACCCACAGATTCTTGTCGTAAGGCACTCCGTTTCCCTCCTGAATGCCGCGTGTGTACTGAGGACCGAAGCTTTTGTAGTTTCCGCCGTAGCGCATAGGCGTAATCTCGCCGTGAACTAGGTTCAGCGTGGTGTATTCAAGTCCGTCGCTGCTAAGAGATATGGCAAGCGGCCATCTGTATTCCGACGGATTGTAGACAGTTGCGTATGTTCCGTCGCTCAGTCTCTGTCCCCAAATCTTGGCATTGCTGTTTACGAATCCCTTGGCGCGCTCAACCGGTTCGAGCCATGTCTTTCCGCCGTCACTGCTGATGCTTGTAAGCGCGTGCTTCCATAGGCATGCAATGCGTCCGTCGGGCAACGTGTACCAGTTAAATGCCTTGTACGGCTTTCTGAGCGGAATCATAGGCTCGTCTCTGTCGGCCTCCTCAACCCACTGCATTCGTGCCAGCGGACTTGCCAGAAGTTCGTTGCAAGCCTGAACGAATTTCTTGTCCTTAGCCTTTTTATAGTTAGGGAAATCGGTATTCTTCTCGTTGAAGTTATGGTTGTAGTAGATGAAGTAGATAGGACCGAACGTGCCGTCCTTCTTTATCTCTCTTACCACACGGCCTATGCCGTTGCCGTCGTTAGGGTCGTCTTTTTTGTCGAGAGCCACTCCGTAGTTGCCTATTGTAAGAAGTTTACCGTTCTTGGCAACAAAGAAGCCCACTCTCTGGTGCATAATGGCAATAAGGTTGTGCGCCTTGCTTTTGTAGGTCTCTTTGGTGTAGCCTTCGGGCACTTTGTATTCGGGAAATACTACCGTCGGATTAGTCCAGTTGTAGCCGTCTGTAGAAGTCATCAGCAGCGTGTGTGATGGCGGAATGTGTTCTCCCACAGGGTCGGCAAGATACTGAAGGTAGAATTTGCCGTTCCAGTAGGCAAGCATAGGCTGATGGTTGTATGTCCATCCGTTTCCGTTGGCGGCCGATGGCTTTTCGCGGTTGGCGCGCATAACCTGAATGTTGTGGACGCCGACTACAGGCGTCAGTCGTCCGTCGTGAGCCGAAGGGTCGGCCCACTCGCTTCCTGTGTAGTGAATTTTTTCCTGTGCGTTGATGCTTGTCGAGGCAATCATCAGTGCAGTTATTAAGTATCCTAATTTACTCATCTCTTCTTTTTTGAATCCTCTATCAATTTCTTTACAATCTTCTTTGGTGCCATGAACACCGTGCCGTGCTTGTGCAGTGCCGGAACGTGGATTTCGCTTGTGGCATCGGCAAATGTCTTGAAATCCTTGGTCTTCAGTGCGCCGAAGCGGTTATAGTTGTAATCGTCGTAATATATGTAGTAGTAGCCGTTTATTGCTTTCGATACCGTAGGACCTTCGGTAAGCTTGTGCGTCAGCGAGTCGCTCAGTTCACCGTAAGGACCGTAGGGCGATGAGGCGAAGGCAACCCTCAGGTTGCGTGCTGGACGGGTATTGTCTTTCAGAACCATCACATATTTCTTCTTTGCCAGTTTCACGATGGTTGCGTCGATAGAACTGAATCCCGGGTCGTAGATAATCTTGGGCTTACTGAAAGTGTTGAAATCCTTAGTTGTGCTGTAGTAAAGGCGATGATTGTTCTTCTCGTCTTCTACTCCTCTGGGATAGCGTCCCGGAATGCACGATGCCCACACTATTACGAACTGCTCTTTCTCGTCATCGTAGAAAAGTTCGGGTGCCCACACGTTTACGACGTCTTTCTCGCTCTCCATCACCGGAATGGCACGCTGCTCGCTCCAATTTATAAGGTCTTTGCTCGATGCGTACCCGATGGTGTTGTCGTGTCGCCAGCTCGTTGTCCACACAAAGTGGAACGTTCCGTCGGGACCTTGAATGATGGAAGGGTCGCGCATCACCTTCTGCTTTCCCACCTGCGGCTTTAGCCATGTTCCGTTGATGCTTGTCCAGTTTATGCCGTCGTTGCTCGTAATGTAGCGCAATCCGTCGGTAGCCGGCTCATTGAATCCGGAGTACATGTAGACCTTCTCGCATCCGCACGAGGAGAGCAGAGCCAATAATGATAATTTAAAGATTTGTTTAGTATACGTTTGTATGAAAGTCATGGTTACATTTTTACCTATAAAGCATTTGCGCACAAAAATAATACAATTTTTTAAAGAATCTGTAATGTTGACATATTTTTTACGCATAACTGGCAATATCTGTGTCATTTGGATTAGTAATAATATGCAAAGTTATGAATCAATATGCGGAAAAATGCCCAAAAAGTTACTTTCAAGGTAGGGGGAAGGTTCGAGCTAGCAAGACGATAGTAAGACGGTAGCAAGACGGAAGGTTCGAGATGCGTATATTGATGCAATTTTGAAACTTGAAAATTTAAAGTTGAAATCCCATGACCAATAAGGGATAATTTGTAACTGATTTATTCTTTTGGTAAATACAAAATGGTGGGTAGGAAGAAGGTAGATAGAAGGAAGGAAGAAGGACGGAAGATTCAAGGTACATCCAAGCAAGCCGATAGTAAGGGGGTAGTAAGGGGGTAGCAAGGGGATAGCAAGAAGGTAGCAAGAAGGTAGCAAGGGGGAAGGTTCAACGAAGAATTACAATTCATAATTCACTTGACTTAGAGTTGACAATGGACAATTCAAAATTCATAATTGTAGAAAAAGTGGACTTTTTTGTCTTTTGGTAAATACAAAATAGCGGCAAGGTAGAGGGAAGGTAGAAGGAAGATAGATTCAAGGTACGTCGAAGGTACGTCGAAGCAAGCTGGAAGGTTCGAGAACGATTCGGGGAAAGTCTCAACTGAGTCTGAACAAGGTTGGCGATGACAACATTGTCCCCTCAATGTGCGAAAATCAGGCTTTTGTTTTCAAAATATTGTCAGAAATAGACTTCATTCATAAAATAATTTGTATATTTACAGCCGTAAAGCACCAATTTAAATTGTGAAAAAAACATACATCACAGCGGCTCTATCTACCGCATGAAGCGTTACGGAGTGTAAAATGTTGAATTTTATTCCAGATGCTAAAATATGAGAAAAACAATTCTTTTTATCTTGCTGATGTTTGTTGCAGCAAATTCCAACGCGCAAGAGTTAACACACTACCTTGTTTTTACTTTTGAAAAGACTTGGAAGAAAAATCGTTTTTTCTGTGATGGCGGGGATTATCTTTGGATTGTTCCGTTAGACTCATGTTTTGGACGAGTTCCCTATAAGGAAAAAATGATGCCTTTGTTTGTAATAGAGGATGATCTTAACATTGACTTGATGAAATTAGATAATGGTATGATTGGTATTGGGTATTTCGAATCTAAGAGTCTAAAGTCATAAGATACAAATAAACATAAGAAAAATGGAATTAGTAAAAATTAAAATAAAGCGTTTTAAGGAGCTTGTAACAGGCATCCTTTTAGGAAACGGAACACGCTGGTCATTTGTTAGACTTAATGTTGTTGACTATGTATTAGATGAGTTTCAATTTACAAACAAAAGATACATTTCCGACACTTATGAAATAAAAGAAGATACGTTGCAGTATAAAATTCTATCAATAAAGAATAAAGCAAAAGAAATCTTTCCCAGGCTATTTTCAGATATCTTGGACGATGACAACCAGCTATGCTCTTTTCTGAAAGAAAAAAATCTATTGATAGCAGTATGTTTGCATCGTGAAGATGTGCTGTATGTGGGTAAAGTAAAAGAAGTTAATTTCAATTTTTTCACATTAGATTCTTACGATACAGAACTAAGAAAAAGTGGCATAATAAAAATAGAGTATAGCAAGGTAAGATATATTCAGATGCAGACAGATTATCTTGATTCTCTTTGTTTAATTTTAGACAAGGAAAATACAAAGTGAACTTTTTTCTCGTTTGCCACCGAAGGGACAGATGTATGAATATTAAAGGTAATGTATTATGATAGTACTATTTCAATTCGGATATTTTAATTTGGGTAGTCACGAACTTGGTGATGTTTTTTATGCTTTTCTTGCTTTGTATTTGTTTTTTCTTATATGTCTTTTTTTTACTATCACCATAAGAAAAGACTATAAAATTCTAAGGAAGGTGAAGAAGCGAAAATTAAAGTTTATTTATTTTTTCATTAGCGTGTTGTATTGTTATTGTGTTTATAATAGCGGTCTAAAAGACATACCATTGTGTAGATTGGTTGTAATCTTTGCGATTATACTGATTGTATATTTTTTGGGATGGGTATTCATAAAAGGAATGAATTATATAGTAGGCGAAGATTTGAAATAATATTCTTCTTAGTTCTGCCGAATTTGTAATTTGGCAGCATCAAAAACCGCGAGTTTGCAACTCGCATTGTCGCTGTGCGACAAAAAGTTATTGTAAAACTGATGTTTTTTCAGCGGTGGGAATTCTTGCGTCCCTTCGGTAGCAAGCAACCAAAGGTCGAGCGGCAAATTCGGCTGAACGGTAGGGGATAACGGTGTTCCTAACGGTAGCAAGCGAACGGAGTTAGAACGTCAAAATTCCGCTTTTTTCTGGTTCGTCTCGCCCTCACAAGACAATCAAGATTGTAAAGTTCTTAATATACCATTGCCAAGGTAGAATTAAAGCCGATGTGATACTTGTTGAGTTATGCCATTAAAGGGCAGGACTTACTCATAGCGTAGAGCATCGTTCTATGGTGATGTGAAAATTATTCGCCCCGAAAGAGGAAAAGCATAGCTTGTAATGGCTTTTTCTCCTACGGTGTGTTTTTTGTTTCTTATATAAACTGAATTTTTATGTAATAATATGGAAATCAGAGTGTTCTGTTTGCTAAAATAGCATATACCTACCATGAACATGGTATACAAAATGGCATGATTGTTGGATTTTTTCGTACCTCGAAACGCCGTAATTTTGCATCATCAATGTTACACAAATTATTGTTAAACAATTAAACGGTTGAAATTATGAGGAATAACGAGATTCAAAAAACAAGAGAGACAAGAAGAGTAGTTTCTAAACTATTGCTTGCAGGCATGATGTGCTATTCCTTTGTGATGGCACATGCACAGACTTTTCAGATAAATGTGAATGATGCCCAATTCACCCGTCAGTTTGTGGAGAGACTCATTGCAGAATATGGTAAGATAAACCCACAATTCTCGGCAACAGTTGTAAAGACTCGCGAGCAGGCCGATGCAACGGTAAGCATCTCGGAGCAGACTGCCAGCGTAAACAGCATTGGTCGCTTCGCCATTGTTCCGATAGCAAATTCGGAAAATGAGATTCTGCGAAACAAGAAACTCGCCAAGGGTTTGGATAACAAACTGAAGCATCAGATTTTTGTTGAACGCGACATTACCGATGATATCGACGATGATTTTGAAGAGAAGAAGAAACTTCCGGGCACGGTATATTCGCTCACAGGCAGACAGTCGATTACGACAGCCATCGTTGCCAAGGAACTGAGCGTTACGCCAAACCGCGTTAAGGGCAAGAAGATTGTTGGCAGCGAAGAAAGCCTTATATCGGCTGTAAAGAGTCATTCTGATGCCATTGCATTCAATGTGGCAAGTCTTGTTTACGATGCCAACACGCACAAACCTGTTGTTGGTCTTACGGTTCTGCCAACCGACCTCGACGGCAACGGCAAGGTAGATGAGGCCGAGCGTTCAGCCATTGCCAGCCTCGACAATCTTACTGCTTATCTCGAGAAGATTCCGCACACAAGTCTTCCGACAGGTAGCATCAACATAAACACAGACAACAGCGAGTTGCTGAAATTTGCTGCATGGGCTTCGACTGAGGGTCAGAATTTTATCGCTCAGTACGGCTTTTTGAAGGCAGACAAGCCTCTTACTGCACAGAAGTAAGAAAGCCTTTTTTAGTATTCACTTTTTTAGCATTTCATTTTAGGATTATGGGTAAGAGATTTTATTCATTGGTTATTGCTGTGCTCATAGGTGTAGTGGCACAGGCACAGTCTAAATACTATTTTGGTGCAGACGAGAAGTTTGACCAGAAGATTCCTACACCCGAAGAATTTTTCGGTTTTCCTATTGGTTCGGCTTTGGTTAGATACGACCGCGTGGTTGAGTATTTCAGACTGCTCGACAAACTATCCGACCGCGCAAAACTCGAAGTGATTGGCAAGACATACGAGAATCGCGAATATGTGATTCTGCACATCTCTACAGCCGAGAACATAAAGAATCTGGAAGAAATCCGCAAGCAGCACGTTAAGCTTGCCGACCCAAGCCAGCCTATTCCTTCGTCGTACAACGACCAGAAGGTTATCGTTCAGCTTGGCTACAACGTTCATGGCGGCGAGTTGGCTGGAACAGACGCTTCGGTGCTTTCGGCATATTATTTTACAGCTACGCAGAATGATGACATCGTAAAGAGACTTGGCGATGCCGTCGTCCTCATAGAACCGGCCCTGAACCCCGACGGACGCGAGCGTGCAGCGCAGTATTTCAATTCATTCCACAATACTCCATCGGTAAACGATGCGCTCGACATTGAGCATACTCAGAGCTTCACTCCGCTGCGAGGCAACCATTTCTATGCCGACCTTAACCGCGACTGGTTTGCGCTCATCCATCCCGAGAGCCGCGCCCGTGCAGCCTATTATCACAAGTGGTATCCTAACATCTACATCGACTATCACGAGATGGGCCGAAACAGCAGCTACTATTTCGAGCCATCGCCTGAGCGCAGCACATGGAACTATACCGTTCCAGAGAGCACTTATTCTGAGCTTAACGTGATTCTTGCAAACTATTTCGGTGCGGAACTCGACAATATCGGCTCGCTCTATTTTACAAAAGAGAATTTCGACAACATCTCGCCAATTTACGGAAGCACTTATCCGGATTTTGAGGGCGGAGTGGGCACAACAATCGAGGTTGGAAGTTCGCAGGGCGTTCAGGTTGAATCGACCCTCGGCATCCATAAATTCTCGAAGAACCTTCGCGACCATGTGCGCACAAGCATCGGTGCGCTGAAGGCCGGCACGGACAAGAAAGACATCTTCCTTCGTCATCAGCAAAACTTCTTCAAGACTGCCGTGACAAAGGGCGGAAAGGGTTATATCGTATTCGGAAACCACGAGGATAAAGGTGCTACAAACCTGTTCCTCGACAATCTGTTGCGCCATAAGATTGAGGTTCGCAAACTGTCTAAGGATTTCAGCCAGAACGGAAAGCAGTTCAAGGCTGGCGATGCCTATGCCATTCCGTTGGCTCAGGCTCAGTGGAGACTTGTAAACGCCGCCTTCGACGAGCATACCGAGTTTGTTGACAGTATCTTTATGGACATTACGGCGTGGAGCACAGCCCACGGCTTCGGCGTTCCGTTTGTAAGAACCGCTTCGGTTGGTGTGGGCGATGTCGTTACCGAGTTGCCAGAGGTTAAGAAGGCCGACTTCGGAAAATCGCAGTACGCATATGCCATCGAGTTCAGCGATTTCAATGCAGCGCGTGTTTTGTACGACCTTCTCGACCGCGGTGTTCATGTAAGGGCAGCCTTCAAGTCGTTCGCAACCGAGACCGTAGAGGCTGGAAACAAGCAGTTTGCAACCGGAACATTGTTCGTTCCGCTGGTTTATCAGACTCTTTCTGCCGACAGCGTTTACAGCGCAATCCGTAAGGCTGTTGAGAATACCGACGTTCAGGTTTACGGACTGAAGACAGGCTACAGTCAGGCTGGCATCGACCTTGGAAGCGACAATTTTCAGGAGATAAAGAAGCCTTCGGTTGCAACATTCGTTAGCACAGGCGGATATAACGGCATTAACTGGACAGCAATTGGCGAGACTTGGCACTTGCTTGGCTATCGCCACAATATTCCGCTTACAAAGATTTTCAGCGACTATGCCGACACAACTCCGCTAAACCGCTATACAGCAATTATTTTGGTAGATGGCTCTTACAAGAACTTCTCAAAGCAGTTTGTTGAGCGTTTGCGCCAGTGGGTTGCCGACGGAGGTGTGCTTATAACATCGCAGAGAGCATCGCAGTGGGCTATTGCCAACGGTCTTGCAACTCATTTTGCATCGGTCGACGACAAGAAGGCAAAGCAGCCGCAAGATGGCGCACAGAAAGCAGATAAGCCTGCCAAGGACGAGTTCAACCGCCTTGATTATGGAAAGCAGCGCGAGGTTAACGGTCCGAGCCGAATTGGCGGTGTTCTGTATGCAGCTGACCTCGACATAACAAATCCGTTGGCATTCGGAATCCACAGTCGCGAAATCTTCACAATGAAGTCGGGCAACTACATCTTGCCAAATCCTCAGAGCAACTTTGCATCGCTCGTTCAGTTGAAAGGCAACAAGCAACTTGGAGGATACCTTACTCTGGATAATCAGAAGAAGCTGAAGAACGCAACCGTTGTGGCTTACGACAAGATTGGTCAGGGAACGGTAGTGCTGTTCAGCGAGTCGCCAACATATCGCGGATACTGGCTCAGCATAGGACGCATATTGACAAACGCGCTCTTCTTCGGAAAATTCGTGTCGGACAGCAACCGCTATCGTCCGTAAACAGAAATTCATCAGTAATTAAAAAACAGGATAAACGCTTATGCGAAAAATAACATTATATATTTTCTTTCTGATTTTTAGTATCGGTGCCGCGGCGCAGAATGTGCTGAAAGGACGCGTCATCGACGAGAGAACCGAAGAACCGATAATCGGAGCAGCCATTCAGGTAAAGGGCACGAAAAGTGCCACCGTTACCGATTTGAACGGACATTTTTCCGTGTCGCTCGAGGGCAGTTCGCCATACACGCTCGTTGTAACCTGCCTCGGATATATTCAGCAGGATTTGGAGGTCTACGATGCCGCAAGCGATGTTGATATTCTGATGCGCGAGAACTCCAGAATGTTGAACGAGGTTGTAGTGGTGGGCTACGGAACAGCCAAGGCACGCGATGTTATCTCGTCAATCTCTTCCATCAACAAAGATAAACTCGAAGGCGTTACGGGACACAGCGTGGACAATCTCCTTGAAGGTCATGCAGCCGGCGTGATGGTTTCTACCACAGGCTCGCAGGTAGGCTCTGCTCCGGTAATCAATATCCGAGGCGTTGCCTCAATCTCATCGAGTGTAACTCCGCTCTATGTTGTAGACGGTGTGCCAATTAACACAAGCGACATTGCATCGAGCACCGACTACAATCCGGTTGCCGACATCAATCCAGCCGACATAAAGTCTATCGACATTCTGAAAGATGCCGCAGCAAGCGCGATGTTCGGTTCGAGAGCAGCCGCCGGAGTCGTTATCATCACCACAAATTCGGGCTATGCCGGAAAGACAAAACTGACATACGACTACAACGTTGGCTTTAACAACGCAACAAAATTGTTTAAGCCGATGAATGCGCTCCAATATACCGATATAAAGAACCGCGGATGGCTTAACAACGGCGGCGACCCAGAGAATCTGCCTTATGCAACGATGACCGACAAGAACGGAAACATCGTAAGCACAAACTGGGTAGACTTGGTTTTCCGTACCGGCATTTCGCACAATCATAACCTTGGTATTCAGGGTGGAAACGACAAGGTAACATATTATCTTTCGGGAAGTTATACAACCAAAGAAGGTATTACAGTTGATGCGCAGTACGACCGATTCTCGTTCAAGGGCAACGGAACGTATAAACTCAATAAGTTCGTTAAACTCGGCTTTAACAGCGGCTACACATACAGCAGGATTCACACAGCCGATGCAGCGCGCGATGGTGCGCTCAGTTCAATCGGCGGTCTTACACGACTGGCTTATGTTGACCTTCCAAATGTTCCGTCGCACAACGATGACGGCTCTTTCTACGCTTCAGAACTTGCTCCGCAGAATCTTGGAAAGGGAAACAACGCCATCGAGGTTTTCTACTACAACGTTATAGGACTGATTGAAGGCGGACAGTATGCCGAGTCGAAGACTCACCGAATTCTTACAAACGGATATGTTGAGATAAATCCGCTGAAGGGACTCACTCTGAAATCGCTCTACGGCATCGACTGGACTCTTGTTCAGAATGAATCGTTCAACTCACCGCTGCACGGCGGAAGCTATCCGGGCGGAAGCAGCACGGTTGGCACATCGAGCCTGAGAACTTGGACATGGACTAATACAGCCGACTATAACTTCGAGTTCAAGAAGCATCATTTCGATATTCTCTTGGGTGTAGAGGCTTCGGAAAACAAAAAGAATGTAGTTTCTCGCACCGGAACAACCCTCAGCAACAGAGACCAGATGTACGTTGAGGCTCCGTATCTTACTTACGGCGGCTCGGGAAGCATTCAGGAAAGCAGCATGTTCAGTTACATCAGCCGCTTTACTTACGACTGGAACAGCCGTTACTATCTTACAGCCAACTGGCGTCGCGACGGTCTTTCTAAACTTGGTAGAAAGTGGGGTAACTTCTACGGAATAAGCGGTGCATGGCGAATTTCTGATGAGGCTTTCTTCAAGAAACTTCCGAAGAACGAAATCTTCGAAGACCTGAAGGTTAAGGCAAGTTATGGAATCGTAGGTAATGCAAACGTCGACTGGTACGCTTCTAAGAGCGTCTACTCATCGTCTACATACAACGGAAACGTGTCTTACGTTTCGTCGGGCATCAACGACCCTAATCTGGGCTGGGAACAGACTGCCACAACCGACTTCGGACTGAGCGCGTCGCTCTTTAAAGGCAGAGTGCTTGTAGATGTTGATTATTTCTACTCAAAGTCGAAAGACCTTATCCTCGAGGCATCGCAGGCTTATTCTACCGGAATTGTAGGCAGCAAGATTTCTACAAACCTCGGAAAGACACTCAACAAGGGTCTCGAACTGAGCATCAGCGGCGATGTTATCAGAAAGAGGAGATTCTCGTGGAACGTGGCATTCAACATTGCGTTTGTGAAGAACAAGGTTCTCGAACTTGCCGACGACATCATCTACAGCAGCAGTACTGGCGCAAACATCACTACCGAGGGATATTCTCTGGCGCAACTCTACACTTATCCAACCGACGGTGTTGACCCAGAGACCGGTCGCCGCGTGGTTCTGATAAAGAAGACCGACGGCTCTTACGACCGCAATCTGCTCATCTACAAGTATGGCAAGGGAGGCGCACAACTCTACGAACTCGACGGCGAGACTCGTTCAAACTATACTATGAGCGATTGGAAGCCTGAGATTTCGGGCAATACAAAGCCAACTTATTACGGTGGTTTGAATAATACGTTTAAATACAAGAACTGGGATGCGAACGTAAACTTCCATTTCTCGGGCGGAAACAAGATTGTGAACGGTATGCGTGCCACCTTGTCGGATTGCCGAATGTGGAGCGGCACCGAGGAGTATTACAAGAACGTTTGGCAGAAGCCGGGCGACAAAGCCAAGTACGCAAAGCCGATGTACAACGACAACTACTCTAACGGAACGGCAAACCTCATAAGCGACTTGATTGAGAACGGCGACTTTATCCGTCTTCAGAGCCTTTCTGTAGGCTATAGTTTCAAGACAAAGAGATGGCCAAAGGAACTCGGCATCTCGTCTCTTCGAGTGTATGCTCAGGCGCAGAACCTATTCTGCATCACAGGCTACACAGGTTTCGATCCAGAGATAAACTCGTACTACAACAGTGCGAACCTCCGTTCGGGTCTCGACCTCAACACAACGCCGCCTACACGCACAATAAGCATTGGCGCAAACGTTTCATTCTGAAAAAAACAGGTAATATGACGAAAAAGATATACAGAACAATATATGCAGGAATGTTGGGAGCAGCATTCGCAGTCGGCATCACGTCGTGCAGCGATGACTTTCTCGACAAGAATCCGAAGCTCGCGGTTACGGAGTACGATATACTGGCATCCGAAGAACTTATTGATGCTACCATGGCTGGCGTTTATTCGCGCTTCAAGAGCAGCAGTTTTGCCGGCGGAGGCATAGCCGCAATCTTCGACAACCGAGGCGACGATTTTGCCAACACCGGAAACAACACATACGCCCATGCCGACACTTACAACATGACGGTGGGGCAGAACAGTCCGATGAATCCGGGATATTTCCAAAGTGGCTATCTGGCAGTTAATGCTGCCAACACGCTGAAGGAGGCTTTGGAAAGCCGCGAAAACCTTCCGATTTCCGATAGCAAGCGTCAGCAGTACATTGCAAGCTGTCTCTTTATACGCGACATAAGTTGGTACTATCTGGCTCAGGTTTACTCGCAGCCGTATGCCTACAATCCCGACTCAAAGGCAATTCCAATCCATACCGAGGCGGTTACTGGACCGGGCAAGAACGAGGCTAAGTTGTGGACTATCGGTCAGATTTACAATCAGATAATCGAAGACCTCAGCAGCAACACCATCGCGGCTCTGCCCGACAAAGGCAGTTCTTCGTTCGATTCAACAATCCCAACCCAGCCTGCTGCGCACATGCTTTTGCAGCGCATCTACATGGCAATGGGCAGATGGAACGATGCCATAAGCGAGGGCGAGAAAGTAACAGGCTTTACATTGAGCGGAAGCGTCGGCGAACTGTTTGATGCGCCTTATCACACCAACGAGAACATCTTCTCCATTCCGTTTACGAATACCGAGCGTGGCGGCGGAAATCCTGCCAGCTACATCTCAAGCGGCGTGGGCTACATAGATACGCTTAATACTCGCACCGGAATAGTGAGCATTCCTGAGTATCATCTGGCAACAGACACTCGCACGCGGTTCATAAAGATTGACCCTGCAACCGGTCGCGAAACGTGGTACGAGAAGTACGATGAATACACCACTCCACTCGAGTGGATTCACATTTTCCGCTATGCCGAGACGCTACTCAATCTTTCTGAAAGTTATTACAACATAGGCGAGTACGAGAAGGCTGCCGAGTTGCTGTATCAGGTTCGCCTGCGCTCAATTCCTACGGGCGATGTGGTTGATGTAAGGACGCTTACGGACGAGGAACTGAAGAAGTTCATCTACAACGAACGTCGTGCCGAGTTCATAGGCGAGGGCATCAGAGGCCTTGACATAAGCCGAAGGGCAGAGAACTTTGTTCATCCTGCCGCAACATTCACCAACGGCAAGTGGGACACGGTTGTAGTTGCCACTCCCGACAACAAGGCTTCATACTGCTGGGCAATTCCATCATACGAAATACTGGTAAACACAAGTGCTGCCGAATAAGGTTTGTAGCATAGAATGGCTGTTTTTATTAATGCAAAAATCCATTGCCTCGTATCTGAAGGCAATGGATTTTTTATGAGTAAAAACGAAACTTGGAAAAACGAGCATTTATGTATGTAAATATTCTTTTGGTAAATACAAGATGGTGGGAAGGTAGGGGGAAGATAGATTCAAGATACATTCAAGTAAGCCGGAAGGTACGGGAAATAGCTGTTTTATGAAAAAGGTGTCCTTGTTTTATATGAAGTCTGAACCGAAACTGCTCGATGTTTTTTCTGCTTTGGTTAATTTGCTTTACTGATAAAATATTTATATTTGCAAATTGATAATAATGTTTAATAGTCCGAAATTAACGGATAAGAGTCGTTGCTAAGGGCTGAAAATAACGGAAAATATGGCAAAAGCAAAACCTTTTATCAAGTGGGTTGGGGGAAAAAGCCAACTTATTGAACAACTTGAAGCTTTGCTTCCAGCTGACTTTGGTAAATGGGAAAATGTAACATATATAGAACCTTTTGTTGGTGGAGGAGCAATGCTCTTCTATATGCTTCAGTGTTATCCTAATATTAAGCGTGCTGTAATCAATGATATAAATTCAGATCTTGTAGTTTGTTATAAAACAGTAAGAGATACACCGGATTTGCTTATAGAGTCATTGAAAGACATTGAGAATTCATATCTGTCTTTGCAAACGGAAGATGAAAGAAGAAACTTCTTTTTGGCTGTTCGTGACAGATATAACGAAAAGAATCTTGACCCGATAGAGAATACAACAAAATTCTTCTTTTTAAACAGGACTTGTTTTAATGGTTTGTATCGTGTAAACAAGAAGGGATATTTTAATGTTCCTTTTGGAAAGTATTCAAATCCTACTATATGCGATTCTGAAACAATTCGTAAGGATAGTGAGTTGCTTCAAAGAGTTGATATTTTGGCAGGTGATTTCGAGGAAACATTTAAATGCGCAACAGGCAAAACTTTGTTTTATTTTGATCCACCATATCGTCCATTGAGCGACACCTCTAGTTTCAACGATTATACAAAAGAAGCGTTTAATGATGATGCGCAGATTCGCTTGAAGGAATATTGTGACAAAATCAATGAGGCTGGATTTGAATTTATGCTCAGTAATTCTGACTGCAAAGGGAAAAATGAAGAAGATAACTTCTTTGATGTTCTTTATCGCAATTACTGGATTGAAAGGGTCTGGGCTTCGAGAAGCATCAATTCGAATCCAAACAAGCGAGGAAAATTGACTGAAATACTTGTGCGTAACTATCAGAATACAAATGCCAATTCTAAAAACATTGTCATGACAAGTGATGGCTTTGTTGATGCAAAGGCTGAAAATAAGAAGATAGTATGAAAGATTTTGATAAATTCATGTCTCAATTACAAGAGACAAATCAAACGCTCGATTTCTTCTGCGATTTTGATAAAATTTCGCAGAATGTAGATGATATAAAATTGAGCCTTTGTATGCTTAATAGTCTAATTGGTGCTACAGATATGCGCAAGTCTGTAGAAACAATTTGGAATAGAGACAAAACTGCATTCAATGTTATGGATATTCTCATAGCAGTCCGTAGCGAAGGAAAGAAAAAGGTTCTCGATAAACTCGGACGTTGTGTAGTGCTTGACTCTTTATTCGATTCTGTTGATGGTGTTATTGAATTCCTTGACACCACAGGCTTGACAGAGGTGTTTCAATCAAAAAGGATAAATAATCTTGTTGATTATGTCTTTGGAATCGAAACAGGACTTGATACAAATGCCCGAAAGAACCGTAGCGGTCATATAATGGAAAATATGGTTGCGCATATTTTTGACATAAACGGAATAAAATATAGACAAGAAGTTTATTCAAGTAATTGGACTTCAATAACAACTGTGCTTGGTGATGATGAAAAGCGTTTTGATTTTGTGGTTGAAACTCCATCAAAAATATATCTTATTGAAGTGAATTTTTATAGTAGTGGGGGCTCTAAATTGAATGAAGTTGCACGATCTTATTCTGATATTGCTCCAAAGATAAATTCAGTTTCTGGATTTGAGTTTGTTTGGATTACAGATGGAATAGGCTGGAAGAGTGCAAGAAACAAGCTTCAAGAGGCTTATGGCATTATTCCAAGTATATTTAATTTAACGGATATTCAAGATTTTATAAAAAGAGTTACAGATGATAAGTAGTAAGGTTATAGAAGTTTTGACCCCACTTTTTAATACAATAGCGCATATAAAGGGTAAAACTATAGGACAATTAAAAGAGGAACTTTTCATAGGTGAAAAGTGTAAAATGAAAAAAGGAGCTGCTGGACTTATAGTTGAAAATATTTTGGGTATAAAAAATAATAATAGAGATGAACCGGATATACCCCAAATTGGTTGTGAAATAAAAATTTTGCCTTTGCAGAAAAATAGAGATGGAACAATAAAGGCTAAGGAGCCAACTGCTATTCAAATGATAAATTATTGCAAGGTTGCAAAAGAAACATGGGAAACAGCAAAACTTCGCAGTAAAATCAATCTTACATTTTGGGTTGTTTATCTTGCGAAAGAAAATGGTAAATCTAAAGCACAAGATGAGTATGTTATTGTTGACTACTTTCTTGATCATCCGAGTGATGTGCAAAATGGCATTTTCAAAACGGATTGGGAAGAAATTCAATCTTATATTGTGAGAGGTGACGCCGACAAACTATCGTGCAGCATGGGAACTTACATAGAACCTAAAACAAAAGGTGCTAATAATGAAGATAAGACAGATGCACCAGATGGTAAAGGGGGATTGACTCGTGTCAGAAGAAGAGCATTTTATTATAAGAAAAATTATACCAATACGCAGATAATTCCAAACCTAGACTTATCAAAGATAAAGAAATGATTCAATCATACTATAAATCCCCCAACAACGATTTTACCCTTATTAAAGGTGATTGTGTGGAAATCTTGTCAAAATTCAAATTTGGCTTTGACATGGTGTTTGCCGATCCGCCTTATTTTCTGTCGAGTGGTGGCATAAGCTGTCAGAGTGGTCAGGTGGTTTGCGTTGACAAAGGTGACTGGGATAAACCTACGACCTCAGAGGACATGGACGCTTTCAATCTGCGGTGGCTTACGGCTTGTCGTGAGCACATGAAGGATGATGCTACTATCTGGATTTCTGGAACTCATCACAATATTTTCAGTGTTCAGCAGCAACTTATAAAACTCGGATTCAAGATATTGAATGTCGTTACATGGGCAAAGACCAATCCGCCGCCAAATATATCATGCCGATACTTTACATATAGTACAGAGTTTATAATTTGGGCTCGAAAGTCTCCCAAAGTAGCGCATTATTTCAATTATGAACTGATGAAGAAACTTAATGGAGATAAACAAATGACTGACGTCTGGCAGTTGCCGGCTATCGGAAAATGGGAAAAATCATGTGGCAAGCATCCAACGCAAAAGCCGTTAGGTGTATTGGCGCGATTGATTCAGGCAAGTACTAAACCTAATGCTTGGATTCTCGACCCTTTTAGTGGTAGCTCAACGACAGGAATCGCTGCAAATCTGCTTGGCAGACGCTTTCTTGGACTAGAAAAAGAGGATGAATATCTTTTGATGAGCCAAGCTCGCAGAGAAGAAATTGAAGATATTTCCATACGAAACAATTATCTTGAACGATTGGTAAAATCGGCTAATGCTCTTCCCTCTTTCGTTTCGTATTTGTCCGATAACAGTGAAATGGATTATGGCATTCCTTGGTTATGACTTGACAAAAGCAAAAATCCATTGCCTCGTATATGAAGGCAATGGATTTTCTGCTTTGTCAGTATGTTGTAACCATATCTTCGGGAACGCAGATGTAGAAGTCGGCGCGACCGATGTTGCATTCGTCAAGATGACTGATGTCCTCTTGCCTTACCGAGCAGACAGACTTGAATTTCACTCCTTTCCAATATCCTTTCAGATAATGAATGATGCCGTCGCCGCCATCGGTGTGATAGTTGCCGTTGAAGTGTACCGTCAGAAAATCCTGATGCTTTGAGATGTTCCAAGCCATGGTTGCGTCTTTAAGAGCCTGCGACTGTGCCATGAATTCGGGATGTGCGTTTTTCTTCATCATGCTCATCATACCGAAAGCCTCTTTCGTCTGCTCGTTCTCTTTCAGTTTCAGAGGCAGCGGAGGCAGATAGCGGCGAGCTTCTTCAGACAGAGAGTCCAGAATGTTGCAGCCGTTGTTCTTTACGCTGTTGGCATATCGCCTTGGCACGTTTGTGGCAAACACTCTTAGTTTGTGCTCGTTGGAAAACTCTACAAGCGGCTTGTAGTCGGTAGAGTAGTTGGGCCACAGTCTGCATTCGTTCTCGAATCTGTCGGATGTTATGACGCCGTCGAGATACTCGTCTATTATAAGCTGATTATCTGATTCGAGCATCTCCATTCCCACCGCCACCTTGTCTTTCTTGGCAGAGTAGAGCGACTGAAGAATCTTCAGTTCCAGCCAGTGTGTTACGGGGCAGTTGTGCATTTCTCCGACAAAGACCACATTCTGCTTGGAGAGGCAATCTATCATCGTGCCGAAATCTACGGGTTTTCCTTTGGCATCGTAGAGTCTGTAGGCTTCGGGCTGAGGCTGTGCAATGGCAGATGCTGCCGCCATCATCAGCCCTAAAAGTGATAAAATTATTCTTTGCATACCGATTGATACAGGTTTACGTAAACATCTTTATTGATATACTTGCAGAATGCTTTCCTTACATCTTCGGGAGTGATGCTGTATAGCACCTGCGAGTAACTGTCGAAGTCCTGAATGTCCTCGCCGTTTCTTATCAGACCAGACAGGGCCGATTTCCACTCAGACATTGAGTTGTCGTTTAACTGGCGGCGTTTTGTAACTATGAACGAGCGTCTCATTTTATCGAGTTCGCGCATCGAAACCGGATTTCTCTGCAAGTCGTCGATAATGTCTCTGATGGTGCTCTTCAGAATATCCCTGTTCTCGTTCTTTACCGCTATCGAGAACCAGAAATAGTAAATCTGCTGCGGAATGCCCTTGTACGCAACATCGACGAACGGCGAATATACAATGTTCATCTTTTTGCGCAGAATTTCGATTACACGCTGCTGCAATAAGTCACGCATTAGTTTGAACATAAGTGTGTTGCGAAGCGATGGCTCGTAGTTTCCGGAGTACAGAAAGTTGTATATCGTCTGCGAGTCGTTGTCGTTGTCGAATCTTTCGTTCCAAGTTTTTTCGGGGCAGACAGGCGCGTTGCGCACGTCAAGAGGCTTTTCTGTTCTGTTCATTCTTCCAAACACCGAGATGGCAATATTTTCAACTTCGTCTTGATTGTAGTTGCCTATTATCAGTACGGTCTTGCCTTCGGGATTGGCGAACAGACGCTTGTAGTAAGCGCACATGCTGTCGAGCGACATTGCTTCCAAGTCTTGTTTTTGCATTGCGCGATTTCTCTGTATCACGTTCTTCATCAGTCTGTCTGCAACATTGTTAAGGCATCTTGTCGGGTCGCGCGCCATAAGTTTTTCGAGTAGAGTTTCCTTTCCCCAGCTTTCTATTTCGGCCTTTTTTGCCTCTTCAAAATCGTCGCGGCTCAGTTGTGGGTGATGAATTTTTTCGTACAGAAGATTAAAGAGGATTTGTGCGTCTTCGGAGTTGCACGTTCCCATAATCTCGTGCCAGAATCCGTCGAGACAGATGTTGGATGAAATCTGTTTTTCGCCGAGAACATCTCTCATCTCCTCGTGATTTACATTTTCAATTCCGCCCATGTCGATGTATGAGACGGCATCTTTGAGGCGGTAGTAGTCACTGTCGTCCTTTATGTCGTCAGTTCCGCCACGGCCGATTATTGAAACCTGAAGTTTCTTGTCGTCGTTTATCGTGCGCTTGAAGAGCAGAGTCATTCCGTTCGTCAGTTTAACTTCCTTTACGCCGAGGTCGGGATAAATTTTTGTGCTTTCAATCACGCCTTCGACCGGCGAGTCTGACTTTTTCGCAAGGATTTCCGGAACTTCGTAAGCCGTTTTCTCCTCTGCTGTAACCTGCGGCTTTGTGTAAGGCAGAGATTTGTCGGCATCGGCTCTGTTTATTGCTCCGAGAATATCTTTTTTCGTTATCTTTTCGCCGCTTCGTGTGTCCGACGTGAATGCCGCCAGAGTGTGTTTCTTCATTTCGCCGAGCAGAGACTGTGCAATCTGTTTAAAGTCATCGGGGAGTGTATTTCTGACAATCTGTTTGATTTTCAGAAGTTCGTCTTCGCTGTACAGATGGCGGTCGCCAGCCAGCGAGAAATCCACGAAATCCTCGCATAGCGATTCGGACATCGATGTGCCTTTTCTGATGTGCATTCCGGCTATTCTTTCTTCGACGGCGGCTGAGAGCTCGTCTTTGTCGAGTCCGTATCGTCCGAAGTGTTTTACAACCGAAACCATGTCGGTGATATTATTCAGAAGCTGCTCTTTGCTAGTGTAACTGCATGTTATTGCAAAATGGTCGGTGTTGGCAAGATACCACTGGTTGCTCACCGTGAATCCTGCGCGGCTGCCGTTAAGACGGGCTGATACGGCCTGTACAAACATATCCATCTTGGCTTTCTCTGCTATCGACTGAATGGAATTTGCAATGATGGTTTTGTGCGGAACAATCAGTTCAAACTTCTGCCTTTCGTCGAGCGAATCTTTTACCTCCATTATCGAGAGTCCCTTTGGATAAGACAGCGGCCATTCTTTCTTCTTAACCTGTCGCGGCGGAATATCTCCCAAAATCTCCCTGACCTTCTTTTCTGCCGAGTCGGCATCTACGTCGCCAACCATTATGAGTGTGGCTGTTGATGGCGAGTACCATTTTCGGTAGAATTCAATAAGCCTTTGGCGGTCCATTGTCATGATGTCGTTCTCGCCGCCAAGCGGAAGATGCTCAGAATAGTGGTTTCTTCCTATCTTGAGGTTGTAGAACATGTCGCCTGTGTTGTAGCCGCGCAGCTCCTCGACAATGACTCCGCGCTCGCGCTTAACGCGCTCGGCATCGAACGTAATGTCGTTAATAATGCCGCGAACTGCCGCAAGGGTAGAATCGACGATGTTACGGTTGTATTCATCAACGGGCAGGGTGAACCAATACAGAGTTCGGTCGAAGCCTGTGAAGGCGTTAATGTCTCTTCCGTACTTCATTCCTTGCCTCTCGAAATAGTCAACCATCGTGTTTCCGGGAAATTTTTTTGTTCCGGCCGAAGCCATGTGCTCGAGAAAGTGAGCCACGCCTTTCTGGTTGTCATCTTCTTGCAGCGAGCCGATGCTCATGAGCAGCCGGACTTCGAGCGTGTGGCGCGGCTGACTGTTTGGCAGGATGACGTAGTGCAGTCCGTTCGACAAAAATCCTTCCACCGTGTTTGGCGGAAGGCTTATGTGCTGTGCCGCGGCATTGCCGCAGAATGCGAGTGTTGCAAATATCGCTGTCAGCGTTCTCATCATTTGTTATTTGTTTGTTAGTGTAACCTCAATCTTCTCGTATCCGCTGGCATAAGTAAAGTCCCAAGGGAAAGTGAACGATATTGATTTGTCGCCGCACGATGCTGTTGGGGCAACGTAGAGCGATGCTGCGTTCTCCCAAGCATCGTAGTCCATTGCGCTGTTAAGCAAGAATGATACAGGGTTGAGTGTTATGCCCATCTCTATTGCTTCCGACATTTTTATCTCCTCGGCTGCCGCGTCGCCGTTGTTCATTATAAACATCGAGCCATTGTCTGCCATCTCCTTCTGGCGGTTCCATGCGCTGTAGTTGTATTCGAAAGGAATGTTTACGGTTTCGGCGCCATAGCTGTCGGGAATGCCTGTAACGAACTTGACTTCTTTTGTCTTAGGGTCGATTTCGATGTCCAGACTCACGGCGAATGTTTCCTTGTCGGCGTTGTAGCCTATGGCTTTCAGAAGGTCGGTGTTGTGCGAGTTGCAGAGCCAGTATTCCGAGTCTGCCACGCTCTGCTTCTTAAACATAGAGTACAGAAAATCGCGCAGTCCGAGAGCGTTGTCGTTCATTCTGAGTACAATCTTGTCAGCCGATGCCTTTTCGCTTACTGTTACAGGGCAGACAGAGTTGTATGTGATGCTTGTCTTTCCGTCGTTATACAAGTCCTTGTCGTCATCGTTGAAGGTTATTACGGCCTTTGCGCTGAGTGCGCCAAGATACATGCGTATGTCTATTCCATAATTCTTTCTCCATGTCTCGATAAGTTCGCGCTGCTGTTCCGTCAGCTCAACCACAACGGCAGGTTCGGCGTGAACGGTTGCCGGCTTGTTGCTTTCGCTGTTAAGTTGTTCTGATTTCAGAAAAGACACAACAATGTTGCCAGCCTGCTGCATTATTTTGTCGCCGCAGGCACGCAGAGCAAATTCGGCTGTCTTTTCGCCTTTCTTTATCGTTACGGTTTGGCTGCTGAATTCAAATACGCTGTCGTCGTTACCCTCCATCACTGGAGTAAGAACGATGTCTTTGTCGGCTGAATATGCCAGCGTAACTGTAAGTTTCACTCCTTCGGTGTCATTGTCGTAGAGCGTTTTGTTTTCGCAGGAAATGGTCCAGTAGTTCTTTATTCCGTCGTTCTTGTCATCATCGCTGCACGACATGAAGGTCATCGCGAGCAATCCCATTAGGGTTAGCATTATTTTTCTCATGATTGAATGTATTAAGTTATTAAAAATTATTCTACGTTTATGTGCCAGCCGTCGTTCTGCCTTACGTTGTCGTTGTATTTGTATTCAGAAGATGGAATTGGCATTGTCCATCGGTAGTCGTTGTTTTTTATTACCGATGAAACCGATTGTCCCCAATTTCCCAGACGTGAAATCTGAGAGCCGGTTCGTTTCAGGTCGAACCAGTTAACGCCCTCGCCGGCAAACTCCTTGTTCTTCTGGACGATAATGGCTGAAATCAGTTCGTCGCCCGATATGCTTTCGGGAATGGTGCCGGCATTTACTGCCGTCAGATAAGTGCTGATGAGCGTTCTTGCCTCATCGTCGAGTCCAAGTCTTGCCTTTGCCTCTGCCAAGATGAAGAGTGCGCCTGCATATCTCATTGAGTTTATGTAGGCAATCGTTTTGTTCTCCTTGTTCGTTCTGTTGTATTTTCCAAGCAGGATACGTTTTTTCCCTGCCATCTCCATTTCGTATTCGTTTGAGAAGCGGCGCACGTCGCTGTCTGCCATCAGCAGATGCGGATTGACAGCCATAAAATCGCCCTCTTCCGAGCCGTACTGAATGGAACTGTAAAACGAGTTTCCGGTGTTGAATGCGAATATGCGGGCTTTGCATGAAACGTTTTCCCACAGATGTGCGTAGTTGCTGCCTGCGTAATCTTCGGCAGATGTGTCTTTCAGTACCTTGCTGGCGTAGTCGGCGGCTTCCTGATAGTTGCCGGCATACAGTTCGAGGTCGGAAAGAAGATAGAGGGCGGCTTTCTGCGACAGCCATCCGTTGCTTTTTGGATTGTTCTCGGTCTTGGCTGCATCTGAAAGTAGGGCGCGGATATATTCGACGCAGTAGCGTTTAGACGAGCGACTGCAAAACTCCAGTCCAACGTGCGATTTTATTATCACTCCGTCGCCGTCGGGATTCTGGTTGTATGGCGTTGCAAACAAGCGCAGAAGGTTAAAATAGCACATAGCCTTCAAGGTCTTCACTTCCGACTCAACGGCTTGCTTTTCCTTCTCTTCGCCATCACCAGAAACCTTTACCGACGGCAATCGTTCCAGAAGAACGTCGCAGTTGGCTATGGTGTTGTAGTAGGCAAGCCACATATCTGCCGACAGCTTTCTAATGCTCTTGTCTTGCCAGTTGTAAAGATTCTGCTGGTCTATGTCTTTTCCCGAGAGACTGGTAGGGCAGAAGTCGTTTCCGAGTACCGACATTTCGTATTCGTTATGCGGATAGAGCAGATAGCATGATGTGAGCAGAGAGCGTGCCGACTGCACGTTGCTTATGGCGTCGGGGTCGCTGTACAAGTCGGGCGACGGGACATCGACCGAGCACGAAGTGCCTGACATCAGCAATGCTGTTGCGCACAAAAATCCATAAATCTTCATTTCTAAAATGTTAAGTTCACGTTAAAAGTATATACGGGCTGCACCGTTCCTGCTTGCTGTCCGCTTTCGGGGTCGCTCTCGTTGTATTTTGTCCACACGTGCAGATTGCTGCCTTGCAGTCCGATGGTTGCGTATCGTACAAACGGCGCGTTCTTTTTCATCCATCCCGAAGGAATCCGGTAACGAACCGATAGCATCGACAGCTTCAGATAGTTGCTGCTGCCCACGGTTCGCGAGTTAGGATAAAGGGCGATGTTCTCTTCGGCTATGGCAGATGTGTAGAACGGTGTCCAGTAGGTTTTGTGCTCATCGCCTTGTCTGAACCACATCTTCTCTGTCTGACCGGCTACCGCGTTCTTTGTGGCGGTGTCGCGGTTGCGCACATAGCTGTAGTTGTATCTCTGAACTCCGCCGAGAACGTAGTAGAAATCGGCATCAAACTCGAGCGACTTGTATGCGCTGCTGAGGCGTATTGAGCCGGTGTAAGGCGGTGTAAGATGTCCGAGTGCCACGATGTCCTCTTTCTTCAGCGTGCTGCTTGCCTGCTTCTCGCCGCCATTGCCGTCGCGAAACACCGGATAGCCTGTCATCGGGTCTATGCCGAGCGATTCAGGACCGTAGAGCATGTCGTACGACTTGCCAATCTCGTAGTCGGGCACGAGTGCTTCTTCGTATGTGTATATCTTGTCGGTATAGTAAAGGTCAAGAACCTTGTTCTCGTTGTAGGCAATGTTTGCTCCCACAGTCATTCTCCAGTTGTTCGAATCCAGAATCCTGAAGTTGAGTCCAATCTCGATTCCTTTGTTCTGAAGCACGCCGATGTTGCGTTTCAGCATAGTGTATCCTGTTGATGACGGAATGGGCACGTCGAGCAAAGCCTGCTTTGTCTTGCGACTGTACAGATTTATGTCGAGCGTAATCCGCTTGAGGAATTCTGCCGACAGACCAATGTCTGATGTGATATTCTGTTCAGGCACAAGGTCTTTGTTGTAGAGCGTTACGAAGTCGAGCGGACGGCAGTTCTCGTAGCTCGATGTTGAGTACTGGAAGCTTGCAACGGTCTGCGAGGTCGAAACACCGTTTAGGTTTGCCGTCTGTCCGTAGCTAAACTTTAGATTCAGATACGATAGCCATTTTAGGTTGGCAAGCATCTTGTATTTTGTAGGTGTCAGTCCTGTACCAATAGCCCATGCTCTGTTCCATCTCTTGTCTCTTGGCAGCACGCTCGACGCATCAGCCTTGAGCGTTGCGTACACGTCGTAAGTGCCGTCGAAGGTATATCCCGCCACGCCTCCAAAGCCAAACTGAGCTGTTTTGTCGCGCGGTGCGCTTACGTATGGCTGTCTTGTACCTTGTAGCGACTGGTTTATTGCCGCCGCCGTGTTAAGCGTGCCAACGCCATAGCCGCGCATCAGTTCGCTGTCTGTATCAGTTCTGTAATAATCCATGTTGCAGCCTATGGTAAGGTCGTGCTTTTTTCCAAACTGGCGGTTGTATGTTAATCTGATGTTCGATGTTCGGTTTATAGTAGTGTTTTTGTATTTAGTGTAGATGCCTCTTGCATATTCGGGCACTCCGCTGTGTGTCTCGCTGTATGCGGTAGATGGCGTAAACTGATTGCCTTCGCCAAGTACAAAATCCAGTCCTGCCACGGCAGATATGTTGAGTCCTTCGATGGGATTCAGGGATATGTTTACGCTTGCTCCGGCGTTCTTGTCAGACGATTCTGCGCTGTACTGGTGCGTAAGTTCGTAGTATGTCTGTCCCGGATACGACCACAGCTTTCCGCTTTTTGTCTCGTATGGATTCAGCTCGTAAACCAGCGATGTAGGGTCGTTTTTCGTTCCGTTTGGTGTCTTCGTCTTCGAGAATCCGCCGCTTACGCTCATCATCAGATAGCCTTTTGTTCCAAGTTTGTGGTCGAGATTCAGCCTTACTCCCATGCGGCGTTTGTCGTTACCTTCCATTCTGCCGCCCTGATAGGCATAGTTGCCCGATATATAGTATGATGTCTCGCCGTTACCGCCTTTCAGACTAAGGTTGTGACTATGATAGACATTGGTGCGGAGAAGTTCTTCGAACCAGTCTGTGTCTGTATTTCGCAGAGTGTTCAGAATCTCCTCGCCCTCGTTTATGAGAGTTGCCAGATTAGGGTCGTCATAGAAGTATTTGTTGTAGTAGTCCGCGCTGTATCGGTAGCCGGGAGTTTCGGGATTCTGAAGAAGACGCTCAAGCTCGAGTTTCTCAGCCGATTTCATCATTTTCACGCCTCTTCGTCCTCTTGTGGTTATGCCTATGTTTGCCGAGTAGTTTACCGTTTTCGTGCCGTTATATCCGCGTTGCGATGATATTTCAAGAACTCCGTTGGCGGCTTTCACACCGTAGAGGGCGCAGGCTGCTGCATCTTTCAGCACCTTCATGCTTTTTATGTCGGAAGGGTTGAGATTGTAGAATACGTCGGCACTTATCACTTGTCCGTCGAGCACATACAAAGGCTCGTTTGTTGTGTTTCCCTTGCGCAGCGATGAGTTGCCTCTTATTCTGATTTCTGGATTAGAGCCGAGTTCGCCCGTGTTGGTTACAACCAGACCGGGAATCTGCCCCTGAAGCGATAGGGCAAAGTCTATCATCGGCTTGGATTCCACGCGCTTCATGTCAACGCTTTCAACCACTCCCGACTTAGCCCGCAAGTCTATTGCATTAACGTTTGTCTTTGCGGTAACCACGCAGCCGTCAAGTTCAATCAGGCTCTCCTTCATCGTTACGTTCAGAATCTTGCGGTTTCCGACGGCAAACGTGCGCGTGCGGTAGCCAATGTATGCAAATTCTATTTTCTCATCTGCGTTCCATTTACCAGAAAGCACGTATTTGCCGTTGCTGTCGGTGGTTGTCTGTACTGTACTGTTTATTCTTACAACAACTCCGGGCAGCGGCTCTTTATTTTCGTTATACACAATACCTGTAATCTTCTGTTTGTCGTTCTGCGCAAATACAGAAACGGAAAGACTACACAACAAATACATTATAAAGCAACAAACTCTCATTAACTCTAAAACAAAATAAAATGCTGTTTCTTAAAAAACGGACGCAAAGATATTGCCGAGATTTTGTATACACAATCACTAATTTTGGCGATTTGCAGGCTCTCAATCACTAATATTCGGTATAAAACGCAAATTGCGTTGGTGAAAAATGAAAAAAAAGTTGATTACAATCGGTGTATGCTGCTATCAATAAAGTTTCATAGTTAAAAAATGTTATTTATTTTGCCTAAATCTTGCATTTCTGACAATAATATCTTTTCTTTGTGTGCGAGAACGAAAAATCATTTTGTCGAAGGTTTTTATCAAAAACAAATCTAGCAAAACACTAAAAAGATGAAGAAAACGATTTTAAAGGTGGCGGCAGGAATGATGCTGTCGCTATTCAGCCTTAACGTAGATGCAGCTGTCGAGATTATCAAGGCGCAGGGCTGGTTCGAGAGTGGCTACGTTACATGGAAGCCGCTCCAGAATGCCTCTGGATACAACGTCTTTTACAAGGCAAGCAGCGCTTCTGACTGGACTAAGATTGACAATGAGCTTGTGCGCAACTATGGCTCGTACGGTCGTGCCGATATGGTTGGACTCTCTGCCGGAACATATCAGTTTATGGTTGTTCCTATTATTGACGGCAGCGAAAAGAAGGATGAGGCTGCCGAGAGCGGTCTGTTCACAGCCGTGGCATACGACAGAGCCGGCTTCGCTCATCAGGGCGTGAGCAACGGCGTAGGCGCGTACAAGAACGACGGAACGCTGAAGGATGGCGCGCGCGTTGTCTACATCTACGCCAACAATGCCAAGACGGTAAAGTGCAACGTCATCACCGACACAAAGAAGGGTACAACAACCGAGTGCGTGGGTTGGCAGACAATCCTCGACACATATATGAAGGGCAAGGACTCTACTCCTATCACATTCCGAATCATCGGAACGGTAAAACTCGCCGACCTTGACCATATTTCTTCTTCGGCAGAGGGACTTCAGGTCAAGAACAACGGCTCTAACGATTTTAACATGACAATCGAGGGCATCGGCGATGATGCCACAATCTGGGGCTTCGGAATACTTGCAAGAGCGGTAAAGAATGTTGAGTTCAGAAACTTTGCCGTAATGAACTTTATGGACGATGCCCTGTCGCTCGATACCGACAATCAGCACGTTTGGATTCACAACATGGATTTCTTCTACGGAAAGACAGGCGGCGACTCCGATCAGGCAAAGGGCGACGGCACGGTTGATATAAAAGGCAAATCGACCTACATCACCGTGGCTTACAACCATTTCTTCGACAGCGGCAAGAGCTCGCTCGGAGGCATGAGCGGCGAGGTTACAAGCAGCGTCCTTACTTATCATCACAACTGGTTCGACCACTCCGATTCGCGTCATCCGCGCATCCGCACGTCATATTTCCATATCTACAACAACTATTTCGACGGAAATTCAAAGTATGGCGTCGGAATGACATCGGGCGGTTCTGCCTTTGTCGAGAAGAACTATTTCCGCAATTGCAAATATCCTATGCTCATCTCGCTTCAGGGAACCGACGGAAAGGGCGACGGCACATTCTCGGGCGAGCCGGGCGGCGTAATCAAGTCGTTCGCCAACAAGATTGTAAATGCCAAGCGATGCAACTTCTACAGCGATGCCAACGCTTCGACTTCCGACTGGGATGCCTACGAGGTTAAGGCGGCTTCTGATGCCGTTCCTTCGGCTGTTGTGTGCAAGGATGGCGCAACTTCATACCTTAACTACGACACCGACGGAACTCTGGCATACACTTACGTTGCCGACGATGCCGAGAATGTTCCCGAAATAGTTATGGCAAATGCCGGACGCATGGGACAGGGCGACTTCAAGTGGCAGTTTAACAATGCCGTCGAGGACGAGAATTACGCTGTTATCAGCGCGTTGAAGAAAGAAGTTGAGAACTACAAATCGGCGTTGGTTGGCTTCTTCGACTCAAGTCTGCCAGCCGAGGTTAGCAACGGCGGATATGCCGAGGGCGACCGCTCTGGCGGCGATGCCGTTAAGAATGACGACTATGTGCCGGGATATGTAAGTGGCGGCGGCTCTTCATCGAGCACCGATGTGTCTTTGTTCCTTGGTGGAACAGACGGCGGCTACTATTGGTTCAATGCCGGCAACGACAGCAAGACAAAGCAGCTTATTGCCGATGGCGCAATTGTTCTCAATGATGCTTCTTATTCGGCTGATGCCACAGCAACCGACGATACAAAGAGCGGCGCGCTCCTCCTTCAGAAATCAACAGGAAAGGCTACATTCTACTGCCCAGACGGCATAGAGCAGATTTCATTCTTGCTCTTCCGCACAGGCTCGCTTGCCGGAAAGATTCTGGCTGGCAACAGCTTGGATAATCTGCAAGAGCAGAGCAGCTACTCAGAAAAGAAGAAGGGCGAGTACGACGAGAATTTCTCTCTCTCAGGCTCACCAAAATATGTTCAGATTACAAACACGGCTACGGGTGGCTTGTATGTTCACGGCGTGAAGATTTTCACAGCCAACACAACAACCGCCGTTTCTGCCCCTATAAAGACAGTCGAAAACGACGTTAAGTACAACCTCAGCGGTCGCAGAATCCAGAACCCAGCCAAGGGCGAGGTTTACATCATGAACGGAAAGAAATACGTAGCACAGTAAAACGTGCTTTGACAATACAAGAAAGGCTGCATCTTGATTGGTGCAGCCTTTTTGGTTTGTCTGTTATTAATTGTTAAAAATAACGATTTTCGATTTCTTTTTCTGATAATTATTATCTTAGAGTTGTTTTTTATTTATATATTTGCTGTGCTAATATTTTTATACTTAGAGTGTATTTTGGGAACTTGTTAAATTTTATTTACAAAATGAAAAAAATTGTATTGTATTTTTTTTGTCTCCTGTTTTTGTTTACGGGAACAGTTTGTATCGCTGGATGTGGCGATGACGAACAGAGTGATTTTATTTCAATCGGAAGTGTTGAAAATCAAGAGGGAGAAGTGAATTTTGATTCATATTCTAAAAGTTGGTATTTGCGTGTTTCTGTACCGGGAACAATTGATAATGTGATGGAATATTATCCTATTGCACTTGCTGATGAATTTAAAAAGGAAGGTTTGCGTGTACGCTTTTCTGGAGAATATGCAGAAATGGAGGGCGATTATAAGCCAGCAGGAACTGAGTGCTATCAAATTAAACTTTCGTTTATAAAAGAAATCTAAAATATTACTTCTATAGTAACTCTAAATCGAGGTGCAGCCTTTTTGTTTGTCTGTTTTATTCTGAACATTCTATCTCTTTGCAGAAACCAGATTCATGAACACATATTCTCCATTCAACATCTGATAGCTCTCCAAATTCTGGGACTGGGTTGTATATTGTTATTTCATTTATTGGCTCGTCTTGACTGATGGTTTGCGTATCTTCTGTGATATTTTTTGTGTCCATATTTTTATAACTCTGCCAGTCTTCTCTGATTTGTCTTGTTAGTAAATTAAGGTAATGTAAACTGTAGCAACGCTGTTTCTGGCTGAGCGGATATAATATTTCCATTTCGAAGTGACCTCCTCTAAGGCTGGCATCTAAGAATGCTTTGTCGTTTTTTTCGTATATGATACAATATTCGTAATCGGAAATCAAAATGCCATCATGAATGTATACCCCGTTTCTGTGAGCATTCGAATATTCTTGAAAGAACTGTTTCTTTGCATAATCTTTCAAAATGAGAAAACTTCTGTAGTGATGTTTCTGAGGATATCTGTATATATCCTTTGCAAGCATTTTGTATTGCTCGTCGGTGTAGTTAACTTCTTCGCCATTAAGAACATAGTTGCATCTATAAATATAATGTTTGCCGTTTATTATCTTCTGGTCAAAAACAACATTTATACACTTCAATTTGTCTTTATATAGGAATATGTTGTAATCTATTGATTTCGAATCGATTTCTTTTGATGTTTCAATGTGAGGTTCATGAACTTCTTCAAAATGCTCTGTTGATTTTGAAACGGCTTCTTTTGGCGTTTCTTGGTGGATGTTGTCGTAACCAAGTAAAGATTTAAAATAACGTACTATCTTTTCAAAAATGTTCATCATCATTTTACTTTTTTAAGTTATCATCTGCAAAGGTATGTTTTTTTCTTAAAAGACAATAGTCCAAGTCGCTCAGAAATATAATATTCTGAATTGTCTTCATTCTGAGGGTTTTCTAATTGAATGATTTGTTTTTCTGCCTTAATTGTGGTTTTATTTGTATATTTGCGGTGTAAATATTCAGTACATTCAGAAAGTTTTTGAAAACTTGCTATGGGAAAAGTGAAGTTTAGCAGAGATAAGAAGTCTCTTATAAAGGTTACGGGAATAGAAGGGGAATATATCGTTCCTGATACCGTTGTCAAGATTCGGCAGGATGCCTTTGCCGATTGCGAAGGCTTGACTTCCGTGGTTGTTCCTTCGTCTGTAAAATTTATCGGGAACTATGCCTTTGCCGATTGTACATCATTAAAGTCGGTAGTTATTTCTGATTCTGTTAAGGAAATAGAAGAAAATGTGTTTAAAGACTGCACGGCATTGAACGCTACGATAATCGTCAACGACATGCTTGTTCTTGTGGCAAAAGATGCTGCTGGCACTTTTGTAATTCCTCATGGTGTAAGGCGTATTGTTGGCGGCGCATTCAGAGATTGCGACAAAATAATATCTGTTGAAATTCCTGATACCGTTACAGAGATTGGGGAAAGCGCATTTGAAGATTGCGAAGGACTGACATCGATAGTTATACCTAATTCTGTGACTAAGATAGAATGCGAGGCTTTTTGTAACTGCGTAAACCTGTCGTCGGTCGTAGTCCCAGATTCTGTTACAGAAATTTGTGACTCGGCGTTTAATAACTGTATGTCATTGACTTCGGTGGTTATTCCCGATTCTGTGAAAAAGATAGGATACTGTGCCTTTGGTGGTTGTTCGGCTTTGGCATCAGTTGTAATTCCCGATTCGCTGACTGAAATAGGAGATCGTATATTTCAAGGATGTAGTGAATTAAAAGAACCGATAGTGGTAAACGATACTCTTGTTTATGTTCCGGATGATTTTAATGAATATGTTGTGCCTGATGGCGTAAAACGAATTGTTGATGCTTTTGGTTATAACGAAGACTTAAAGACAGTAAAACTGCCAAATACCTTAAAGGAGATAGGAGATTCTTGTTTTATAGACTGCGAGTCTTTGGCTTCTATTAACATTCCCGATTCGGTAACAAAGATAGGGTTTTGTGCTTTTGAAGGCTGCTCTATGCTTACTTCCATAACCATTCCCGATTCTGTAAAGTATATTGGTGCCAATGCTTTTGATGATTGTAAGAACTTAAAGTCTGTTGAATTTCCAAAGACTGTAAGGAACATAGGCGATTGTCCTTTCTGTAAAACAAAAATGAAATGGAAAGAACCGGTAATAATCAACGATATGTTTGTGTATATGCCAAAGCGCGCAAAGGGCGCATACGAGATTCCGAGCTATGTAATGCGCTTTGTTGGCGATGCTTTTTGGTGTTGCAAGCATTTGACTTCGATTACACTGCCCGACAATCTTGAATATATCGGCGAGTATGCATTCAGCGGTTGCTCTAAAATTACGACATTGACAATTCCCGGAACTCTGAAGAAGATTATGCACGCTGCATTCGAGTTCTGCGGAAAACTGAAGGAGATACACATTCAGGTAGAGAACCCAAAGAAGATAAAGTTTGACTGTGATGTGTTTGAGGACTTTGATGTCTCCGCCTGCACGCTTTATGTTCCGGCAGAATCTGTTGAACTGTACAGAAAGCATCGCGAGTTCAAACATTTCAAAGAGATTATCGGCGAAGTCTGAATATACCTTATAAAATAAAGCGCCCTACATCTTTTACAATGTAGGGCACTATTATTTAAAGTGCTATCTTGAAAATAGCGATATTAGCCTTTATTTTCTGGAAGGTGATTATCCGTAGATAATCTTACCGTTCTCGTCGCGGTTCTCATCAATGAAACTCTTCTGATACTGAGTCATACCGCGGAGCGACATACCCATGTTAGAGAAGCCACCGTCGTGGTATAGAGTTTGCATTGTAACCTTCTTTGTAAGGTCGCTGAACATTGTGATGCAGTAGTCAGCGCAGTCGTCGGCACTTGCGTTGCCAAGAGGAGACATACGGTCGGCAAAGTCGAACAGACCGTCGAAGCCCTTGATGCCGCCGCCGGCAGTAGTCATTGTTGGGCTCTGTGATATAGTGTTTACACGAACGCCCTTCTCGCGGCCGTAGATGTAGCCGAAGCTGCGTGCGATGCTCTCCAACAATGACTTGGCATCAGCCATATCGTTGTAGCCGAAGAATGTACGCTGTGCAGCAACATAAGTAAGAGCAAGAACAGAACCACCCTCAGAGATAGCGTCAAGTTTCTTTGCAACCTGAAGCATCTTGTGGAATGAGATGGCGCTGATATCGTATGTCTTATTCAATAAATCGTAGTCAAGGTCGTCGTATGTACGCTTCTTGCGCATGTTTGCGCTCATTGCGCAACTGTGAAGAACGAAATCAATCTTACCACCTAGTGCCTTCTGTGCCTCTGTAAACAAGTTCTCGAGGTCGGCAACGCTTGTTGCATCGGCAGCAATAACGGTTGCCTTAGTCTTTTCTGCAAGCTGGTCAATAGTTCCCATGCGAATGGCAACAGCAGTGTTTGTAAGTACAATCTCTGCACCCTCTTCTACTGCACGCTCGGCTACCTTCCAAGCGATTGACTGTTCGTTAAGAGCACCAAAGATGATGCCTCTTTTACCTTTTAATAAATTATAAGCCATAAAAATTAAATCCTAAATTTTTGTTGGGCGCAAAGATAATGCTAATTTTTTATATTGTAGTCAAAAAGCATCATTTTTTGATAATCAGCGCAAATAATATATGATGCCTAATCTATATTTTTGCAACATCTATAACAACATATAAATATCACTTTACTGTATGGAGAAAAATAAAGTCTTTGGTCATTTTGACGACGAGCAGAGAGAGTACGTCATCACCGACCCAAAAACACCTTGGCCTTGGATAAATTATCTTGGTAACGAGGACTTTTTTTCGCTTATTTCTAACACCGCTGGCGGATATTCGTTCTACAAGGATGCTAAGTTCCGCCGTATAACCCGATACAGATACAACGGAGTGCCGATGGACAACGGCGGCCGCTATTTCTACATAAACGACAACGGCGTGGTATGGAATCCGGGATGGAAGCCTTGCAAGACTCCGCTCGACGAGTACGAGTGCCGCCACGGCATGAACTACACTCGCATTACCGGCAAGAAGAACGGCATCGAGGCAAGCGTGCTCTTCTTCGTTCCGCTCAAGACATGGGCTGAGGTTCAGAAGCTTACGCTGAAAAATACATCAGCACAGACAAAGAAGATTAAGCTCTTCTCGTTTGCAGAGTGGTGCTTGTGGAATGCTGCAACCGACATGGAGAACTTCCAGCGCAACTTCTCAACAGGCGAGGTCGAGATTGACGGCAGCGTCATCTATCATAAAACAGAATACAAGGAGCGCCGAAATCACTACGCATACTATTCGGTAAACGTGCCTGTGCAGGGCTACGATACCGACCGCGAGAGTTTTATCGGACTGTATAACGAGTTTGCCAACCCTCAGTGCGTTATGGAGGGCAAGCCAAGCAACAGCCTGGCTCACGGATGGAGTCCGATAGCATCGCATTATATAGAGGTCGAACTGAAGCCGGGCGAAAGCAAAGATTTGATTTTCCTCCTCGGATATGTTGAGAACGAACAGGACGAGAAGTTCGACCAGAGCGAGATTGTACGCAAGAAGAGTGGCGAACTCATCTCTTCGCAGGCAAGCGATGTAACGCTTGTAAACAAGAAGAAGGCGAAGGAGACCATCGCGCGATTCTCTACTGTTGAGGCTGTAGACAAGGCTTTCGCCGAATTGAGAGCACAGTGGGACGAACTGCTCGACAAATATACCGTTAAGTCGGGCGACGAGCGTCTCGACCGCATGGTCAACATCTGGAATCAGTATCAGTGCATGATTACGTTCAACTTCTCGCGTTCGGCATCGTTCTTCGAGAGCGGCATAGGTCGTGGAATGGGCTTCCGCGATTCGAACCAAGACCTTGTGGGCTTCGTGCATCAGGTGCCAAGCCGTGCCCGTCAGCGCATCATCGACATAGCCTCTACTCAGTTCCCCGACGGTGGCTGCTATCATCAGTATCAGCCGCTCACAAAAAGAGGAAACAACGACATCGGTGGCGGTTTCAACGACGACCCGATGTGGCTCATCTTCGGAACTGTTGCTTATATAAAGGAGACTGGCGACTTCAGCATCCTCGACGAACTTGTGCCTTGGGATAATCAGCCGGGCAGCGAGGTCTCGCTCTTCGAGCACTTGCGCATCTCGTTCAACCATGTTGTCGAGAATCTTGGTCCGCACATGCTTCCGCTCATTGGTCGCGCCGACTGGAACGACTGTCTGAACCTCAACTGCTTCTCATGGGACCCTAACGAGAGTTTCCAGACAACCGAGAACAAGACTGAAGGCACAAAGGCCGAGAGTTTGATGATTGCAGGCTTGTTCGTATTCTGCGGTCGCGATTATGTTGAACTCTGTCGCGAGCTGAAAAAGGATGATGAAGCAGAACGCGCTCAGAAGTGCATCGACTCGATGGTCGAGGCTGTGAAGAAGCACGGCTGGGACGGTGAGTGGTACTTGCGCGCTTACGACTACTATGGCAACAAGATTGGCTCGAAGGAAAACGAGGAGGGCAAGATATTCATCGAAAGTCAGGGCTTCTGCACAATGGCAGGCATCGGTATCGAAGATGGCTTGGTTGACAAGGCTCTCGACTCTTGTAAGAAATACCTCGACTGCGAGCACGGCATGGTTCTCAACTGGCCTGCATACACAACTTATCATGTCGAGATGGGCGAGATTTCGTCATATCCGGCTGGTTACAAGGAGAATGCCGGCATATTCTGTCACAACAATCCTTGGGTCATCATAGGCGAGACGGTTGCCGGACGTGGTAATGATGCGTGGGAGCATTACACTAAGATTTGTCCGGCGTTCATCAAAGACCAGACACTGCATAAGGTTGAGCCATACGTCTATTCACAGATGGTTGCCGGCAAGGACGCAGCAAAGCCGGGCGAGGGCAAGAACTCATGGCTAACTGGTACGGCTGCTTGGAACTGGTACACTATTACGCAGTTCATCCTCGGAGTCAAGCCATCGTACAACGGTTTGCAGATTGAGCCTTGCATACCTTCGGCAATGAAGGAATATACGGTTTCTCGCAAATATCGCGATGCCGAATATACAATCAAGGTCTCTAATCCGAACGCGGTGCAGAAGGGCGTAAAGCAACTTGTTTTGGATGGCAAGAGCATCTACGGAAACAGTGTTCCGTACTCAGCCGGCAAGCATACTGTCGAGGTCGTTCTCGGATAATGTTCTTTAAATCAGAAAATTCGTTTTAGAATAAGTATAGTTTTATTGTTCACTTTGAGTGGAGTGCTCGCCGAGAGTACTCCACTTTTTGATTATATATCCTATGAAAGTGTCATCTGACAGACAATCAGTGTTATAAGATTGTTGAAAATAACAAATTTTATGGTGCAGCCGAGTTTGTAATTTGCTTTGTCGCCGAGTGGCAAGAAGTTATTCGTCAAAATTACAGTTTTTTTAATTCTTGTGTCCCTCTGGTAGCAAGTGAACAGAGTTCGGATGGCAAATTCGAGTATTTTATAGAAAACAAAAAAAGTAGAAACCCAAAATCTGGACTTCTACTTTTTTATTAGTCTAATATCAATAAGAAAATTTTATTCATTTATCATTTCGTTCAAACCCTTGTTTGAGATTGTAGCGTTGATAACGCTCAAGTACTTGCTGTACTGCTCCTTAGAAAGAGCCTCCTTCATCAACTTGCAGTTGCCAAGAACAGCCTTGCGAACCTTTGCAGCCTTCTTGTCGTCAGAAGCGTTGTCTGCTGCTGCCATCTCGCTCTCGAAATGCTCGTTAATAGCCTCTACATTGTCGTACTGAGCGGCAGAAAGATCGAGGAACTCGCTCAACTTTGCAGTGTTTACATTAACCTTTGTGCTTACTGCGTTGTTGTCTGCTGCTACGCTTGCTACTGCGAAACCAAATACAGCTGCTACTGTCAAAAACATCTTCTTCATCTTCTTCATTTTTTTATTTTTTCTTCTTTTGTTAATTATCACTTTTTTTTGTTTTGTCATTCAGTATCTCTCTGTTTGACAATGCAAAGATACGACGAAATTTAAGAATTATGAAATATAATTATGTTTTTTAACATAAAATGCTTGATTTGTTGACTAAAATCAAGTAAAAATATGCTATAAAGCATAAAATGAATGTGAAATGTATATTTTAACGTGTTTTTCCTGTTTTTGCAGAAAGACGAGTGGGACCCTTATTTTCCTGTTCGAAATTAAGTTCAATGCCATTATTATTTTGCAATGTATCGTTTGCTGACTTTAAGAGCCTTGCGATGCATGGCAGCCATTGTGTGCCAAAGTTCAACAGGATTCGGAAATCAGGCATAACATGGGCTTGCTGTTTCGTTTTAAGTGCGTTTATTACTTTGTAGTGTTTTTGTATATTCGAGGATGCCTGCTTTTAATTTCAAGAAGGTATATAAAACAAAAAAAGGTAGAAAGTCTATCTTGTGACTCCTACCTTTAATTGTCTAATATCAATAATACTTTATTATTCATTGATCATGCCGTTTAAGCCCTTGTTAGTCATTGTAGCGTTGATAACGTTCAAGTACTTGTTGTACTGCTCCTTAGAAAGAGTTTCCTTCATCAACTTGCAGTTGCCAAGAACAGCCTTGCGAACCTTGTTTGCCTTCTTCTCCTCAGAAGCTCTGTCTGCTGCTGCCATCTCACTCTCGAAGTACTCGTTAATTGCCTCAACATCGTCGTACTGTGCTGCTGTAAGACCAAGATACTCGCTCAACTTTGCAGTGTTTACATTAACCTTTGTGCTAACAGTGTTCTTGTCTGCTGCTACACTTGCTACTGCGAAACCAAATACAGCTGCTGCTGTTAAAACCATCTTCTTCATTTTCTTCAATCTTTAAGTTTGTTCTTCTGTTAATTATCACATTTTTTGTTTTGTCATTCAGTATCTCTCTGTTTGACAATGCAAAGATACGACGGAAATTGAGAAATATGCAATAAAACTATGTTTTTTAACATAAAACATGCGTTTTATTGATAAAAATCAAGAAGAATTATGTTTTATAACATAACTATGGTATAAAAAGTGACTTTTCTTGGTTGCTGTTGCTGGAGATGTTCATATTGCTTTAGATGACTCTGTTTTGCCGATGCCGAGTGGGGAAGACAGAAAAATCGCCGCCAACATTGTGTGTGGCGACGGATTTTACACATTATATATAATGTTTAGTATGGGAAACCACCGGCAAGTTCATACTGCGGTTCTATTACGAATTTGCCAGTCGAGTCGATATATCCATACTTGCCGTTCTGACTTACAATAGCCAAGCCGTTGGCAGAAAACACGCTTGCTGTGTCGAACTGCGGTTCGATAACCGTCTTGCCAGTCTGGTCTATATATCCGTATTTGCCGTTTTGTCTGAACCATGCCAGACCATTGCGCGAAAAATACAAAGGATGCTCGTATTGCGGCTGCACAACAAACTTTCCGTTTTTGTCTATATATCCATATTTGCCGTTTAGGCGAATCTCAGCCAAACCATTGTCGGAGAAACTATAGGCGATGTCAAATTGCGGTTCTATAACCATTTTGCCCTCTTTGTTAATGTAGCCCCATTTGTCGTTTAGTTTAACAACAGCCAAGCCGTTGGCTTTAAAGTCGCTGGCAAATTCAAATTGCGGCTTGATAACTATGTTGCCTTTGGCATCGATATATCCTCTCTTGCCATTCAGTTCGATGCCAGCCCATCCGTTGTCCGAGAAGTCGTAGGCAAAATCAAACTTCGGTTCGATAACTATATTACCTTTGGCATCGATATATCCGCATCGTTCGTTTATCACTACAGCTGCCAGTCCGTTGTCAGAGAAATCGGCTGCAAAGGTAAACTTCGGCTCTATTGCTGTCTTTCCGTTTGTATCAACAAAGCCGTATTTGTCTTTTATTTTTATCAAGGCCAGACCGTTTGCCGCGAATTTTCCCACGCGTTTAAACTGTGGCTGAACAACCACCTTTCCTTTGGCGTCGATATATCCGTCCTTGCCCTTCATCTCAACCTTTGCCAAGCCGTTGTCTGCAAAGTCCTCGGCAGATTTAAACTGCGGCTCTATTACAATTTTCCCGCTTCTGTCAATATATCCGAATTTACCTTTTATCTTAACCCTTGCCAAGCCGTTGGCAGAGAAGTCGCAGGCAAGGTCGAACTGCGGCTGAATAACCATTTTGCCAGCCGTGTCTATATATCCCCATTTGTTGTTCTGCCTTACAAGAGCCAAGCCGTTGGCAGAGAAACTGAGGGCTTCGTCAAACTGCGGTTCGATAACCGTTTCTCCTTTTGAGTTGATGAATCCGCACTTGCCATTTAACTTAACCCAAGCCAAGTCGCTGGGCTTTGCCGACTGGTTTTCTGCGTTGCCGTTTTGTGCAAACAGTCCGACTGAGGAAAACAGCAAACCGATTATTAGTAGTCTCACTTTCATTTTATATTAATTTAGCAGGTTACTTGATTCTTATAATGTGCTCAAATCGCTTGATTGTTGTAGATAATCAGCAACTTGTGCGTGTTGTTCTTTTCATCTTCGTTGTCTCAATTCTTTTCAGACATCGTGACAAATGTAAACATAAAATCCGAGAAAAAAAGCGTTTTCTGAGAGATTTTATCTTTGAAAAAAGATGTTTATGTTTTTCGTGTATTTTCTGAACAAGCAGAAGTGAAAAATAGAAAAATGCGAGAACCGCTGATTCTCGCATTTTTCTGTTTTGTATCAATAGTTTTCGAGCGAAGCAAGATAGCGTTCTGCCTCAAGAGCCGCCTTGCAACCGCTTCCGGCAGCGGTGATGGCTTGTCGGTAGTGAGGGTCGGCAACATCGCCAGCCGCAAAAACCCCCGGAATTCCAGTCTTCGGACCGCCATTTTCGGTGATGATGTAACCAGTCTCGTCGGTCTTTACCCATGGCTTGAATACATCTGAATTTGGCTTGTGGCCGATGGCAAGGAAGAAACCGTCGATAGCCACGTCGTAGTGCTCCTCGTCAGCCTTGCCCTTGTGCTTTACAAGATGCATACCTTCAACAACCGTGTCGCCGAAAAGTCCTTCGGCCTGATGCTCGAACAGAACCTCGATTTTAGGGTTGTTAAGCACGCGCTTCTGCATGATGTCCGATGCGCGCAACTCATTTCTTCTAACCAGCAGATACACTTTAGAAGCCAGTCCTGCCAAGTACGAAGCCTCTTCGCACGCCGTGTCGCCGCCGCCCACCACGGCAACAACCTTTTTGCGGTAGAAGAATCCGTCGCACGTTGCGCACGCGCTCACTCCGTTGCCTGCGTATTTCTGCTCGTCTGGCAAGCCAAGATATTTAGCCGATGCACCAGTAGAGATGATAACTGTGTCAGCCTCAATCTGACTGCCGTTGTCGAGCGTGATAATGTAAGGTGCTTTGCCGAAATCTACTGCCGTAACGATGGCGTCGCGAATCTCTGTGCCAAATTTTTTCGCCTGATTGCGCAAGTCCTCCATCAATCCAACGCCGTCAATACCATCGGGATAGCCGGGGAAATTCTCCACGTCGGTAGTGGTTGTAAGTTGTCCTCCCGGCTGCAAGCCTTCAAGAACGACAGGGTTTAGGTTAGCTCTGCCGGCATATATTGCAGCGGTGAATCCCGCAGGGCCCGAGCCGATAATAAGACATTTGATGTGTTCCATTTTGTTTGTTTTTTTGATTATTGAATGGTTGCAAATATAATAAAACAAAGTTGTATGTCGATTGTCTTCGCCGATATTATTGTTTGCGCAGGGTAAAAATGTTTCTTTTCAAACGGACCACATCAAGATTGGCAAAAAAATACGGGGAGAAATCCATTTCGGATGTCTCCCCGCATTTATATCAATAAATAGGAAATAAATTACTCGTTTACCATTTCGTCAAGACCCTTGTTAGAGATTGTAGCGTTGATTACGCTCAGGTACTTGCTGTACTGCTCCTTAGTAAGAGTCTGCTTCATAAGCTTGCAGTTCTTGCGTACTGCCTTGCGAACCTTTGCTGCCTTCTTTGCGTCTGATGCGTAGTTGGCTGCTGCCATCTCGTCCTCGAAATACTCGCTGATTGCCTCAACGTCGCTGTACTGTGATGCAGATAGACCAAGATAGTTGCTCAATTTAGCAGCATTCACGTTAATCTTTGTGCTAACAGTGTTCTTGTCTGCTGCTACACCTGCTACTGCGAAACCAAATACAGCTACTGCTGTTAAAACCATCTTCTTCATCTTACTTAAAATTTAATCGTTATCTTTATCCGTTTTATTATTCACTTTTGGTTGTCTCCAGAAGTTTGTCAGAGATGTTTGATTCTTTGTTTTTTAATCCCCTTTCCTTCTGTTTGACAATGCAAAGATACAACGAATTTTGATAAAACAATTAAAGAATTATGTTTTTTAGCATAAAATAGTGGTTTTATTGATAAATATCAACCAAAACCATGCTGTAAAACATATTTTAAGCAAAATTGAGCGTTATTTGTACAGATTTTTCTCTTCTATGAAGTTATGAACGCTTTCGGTAACCCATTGCGAGTAGTCTGCTCCGTTTCTGATGGCTTCTCTTATCATGCTGCTCGATATAGGGTAGAGTGGTGTGTCGATGAACTTTACACCTTTTATATAGTCTGATGCCTTGCGGATTATTTCGCCCTCGTGCTCAATGTCGAATCCCGGACGCGGATATACCCATACTTCGTGCTGGCTCATAATCTCGTCGCTCTTGTACCAATGGTCGAACTTTGCCCAGTTGTCGGCTCCGATAACGAGGGCGAACGTGTGCTGCGGATAAGCCTCGCGCATGGCGGCAAGCGTGTTTACCATATAAGATGGGCGCGGCAGACGGAACTCGAAGTCGCTGACCTCAATGTTCGGTTCGCTGGCAACGGCTATGCGAGTCATCTCGAGCCTCGTTGCCTCGTCAATAAGGTCGCTGCTCGTCTGCTTGAACGGATTTTGCGGGCTCACCAAAAACCAAAGTTGGTCACAACCACCTTGCTGGCACAGAGCCTTGGCAAGTTGAATGTGACCAACGTGTATCGGGTTGAATGAGCCTCCGAAGATTGCTATTTTCATTATCCCAAGAAGTCTTTTATTTTTTGAAGAGCCTCTGCCTTTGCAGTCTCCAAGTCGTCGTTTACAACTATGGTGTCGAACTGTGGGGCGAAGCTGAGTTCGTATTCAGCGCGTGCTATGCGGTCGTTTATCACCTCGGGTGCATCGGTTGCCCTGCCTTCGAGACGGCGGCGCAGTTCGTCGACAGATGGCGGCTGAATGAAGACAGACAGCGCGCGTTCGCCGTAGAATTTCTTTATGTTCACACCGCCCTTAACGTCAACGTCGAAAACCACGTTCTGACCCTCTTCAAGCTGCTTTTCTACCTGAGCCTTCAGCGTTCCGTAGAATCGGTTTGCGTAAACCTCTTCGTACTCAAGAAACTCGTCGTTGTCAATCTTTGTGCGGAATTCCTCGGGAGTGAGGAAGAAGTATTCAACGCCGTTCTGTTCGGTGCCTCGCGGTGCGCGGCTTGTTGCCGAGATTGAGAAGTGCATGTTCAGCCCCTGAGTCATCAGATAGTTGATGATGGTTGACTTTCCGCTTCCGCTTGGAGCCGAGAATATAATTAGTTTGCCCTTTGCCATTTGTTACATCACGTTTAGAACCTGTTCCTTAATCTGCTCAAGTTCGTCCTTCATCTTAACCACGATGTTCTGCATCTCAGCCTGATTGCTCTTGCTGCCTGTGGTGTTGATTTCGCGACCCATCTCTTGTGCAATGAAACCCAGTTTCTTGCCCTGTCCTTGCTTGTTCTCGTTCATTGTTTCGAGGAAGTATTTCAGGTGGTTGGCAAGACGCTGCTTCTCCTCGTTGATGTCGAGTTTCTCGATGTAGTAAATCATCTCCTGCTCAAGGCGGTTCTTGTCGTACTCAACGTCTGGAATCTGCGACAGACTGTCTACGAGTCTCTGGCGTATTTTCTCTGTGCGGTTCTTTTCGTAAGGTTCGATGCTTTTCAGCAGTTCGCCGATGTTCTTTATCTTTTCCTCGAATTTCTTCTGAAGTGCTACGCCCTCCTGCTTGCGGAAATCAACAAGTTGGTTGATTGCCTGCTCAACGGCTGTGCGTACCGAAATCCACTCCTCTTCTGATAGTTCTATGACCTCAACCTTTGTCAGCACGTCTGGCATTCGGAGAAGGGTAGAGAACCAGTCGGCTGGCAGCGCGATGTTGTTCTCCTCGCTTATTGTCTTAATCTGGTTGTAATAGTTCAGCAGAATTGTCTGGTTGATAGGTGCGGCAGTCTGCGAGTCGTCCTTTTCAATCCATAGGCTGAAGTCCACCTTTCCGCGTTCGAGTGCGCTGCTAATCATGGCTCTGATTTCCATCTCCTTCTCGCGATAGAGAGGCGCGATGCGCGTAGAAAGGTCGAGTGCCTTGCTGTTTAGTGATTTTATTTCAACATTGATCTTTTTTTCTCCAAAAACTGCGGTTGCCTTACCGTAGCCAGTCATTGATTGTATCATATTTCAAACTATTTTTTTGCAAAAATAATAGTTTTTTGCATAAGAAAATGTATTTTTGCATTTTATATTGTAAAGATTTAAAATAATGTCGTGTATTCTACATATTGAGACATCTACAGACGTGTGTTCTGTGGCTGTAAGCGAGGATAGTCATTGCATTTATCATGAAGAGGATTTTGAAGGCCCCAACCATAATGTAACCCTTGGTGTTTTTGTTGATAGAGCGCTCTCGTTTGCCGATAGTCATGCCATTCCGCTCGATGCGGTGGCGGTTAGTTGCGGCCCCGGCTCTTACACCGGACTGCGCATAGGAGTGTCTATGGCAAAGGGCGTTTGTTATGCCAACGACGTGAAACTTCTCGGCATTCCAACGCTGAAGGTTATGTGCGTGCCGCTGCTTCTGAAGGACGAGGAACTGCCCGAGGATGCTCTGCTGTGCCCTATGATTGATGCCCGCCGAATGGAGGTGTATGCAGCCGTCTACGACAGGGCGCTGAACGCCGTCCGAGACATTCAGGCCGATATCGTTGACGAAAATTCGTATGCCGAATTCCTCGACAAGCATCCTGTATATTTCTTCGGAAACGGTTCGGAGAAGTGCAAGGACAAAATAAAGCATCCTAACGCGCACTTTGTCGACGGCATAAAGCCTCTGGCTAAATACATGCAGCCGCTTGCCGAAATGGCAATGGCAAAGCAGGATTTCAAGGACGTAGCATACTTTGAGCCTTTCTATCTGAAAGAGTTCGTGGCATCGACCCCTAAAAAACTTCTTTAAAAAAGACGATTATGAGCAAAATAGAATATAATACGCAGCGAAAAAGACTGCCGCTACCCGAATACGGACGAAGCATCCAGCGAATGGTCGACTATGCCCTCACGCTTGAGGACAGAGCCGAACGACAGAGATGCGCCGAGACAATAATTAGGGTGATGGACAGCATGTTTCCGGAACTGCGCCAGCAGGAGGACTACAAGCGTAAACTGTGGGATCAACTGGCTATCATGTCCGACTTTAAACTCGACATTGACTACCCGTTCGAGATTGTCAAGAAAGACGATCTTGCCCAGAAACCGGCGCGCGTGCCTTATCCGCAGCGCAACATCCACTTCCGCCACTACGGACTGCTTGTTGAGCGTGCCCTCCGCCATGTTGAGGACGTTCCCGAAGGTCCGGAGCGCGACAGATACATCAACCTCATTGCAAGTCAGATGAAGCGCAATCTGGCTGAATGGAACATCAATACGCTTAACGATGTAAGAGTGCTGAACGACCTTAACCGCTATTTGGGCGGCCGTGTGGCTTACAATCCCGACAATATCAGCCTCGACAACGTGCTCATCGACGGTCCGCGTAGCGATGCCGGCAAGATGAAGGCTAAGAAGGCAAAAAAACGTACTAAATAAAGCGGTATGGGAACTTTTGTTATTGAGGGTGGTCATAAGTTGCAGGGAACGATTGTTCCGCAAGGTGCAAAGAACGAGGCTCTCGAGGTTATCTGTGCCACTTTGCTTACTGCCGAAAAGGTTACCATTCACAACATTCCTAATATCCTCGATGTAAACAACCTTATGCATCTGCTGAAGGATATGGGAGTGAAGGTGGTTCAGGAAGGCAGACATACTTACTCTTTTCAGGCCGACGAGGTTGACCTGAACTATCTTGAGAGCGACGAATTTCTTCATCGCTGCTCAACATTGCGTGGCTCTGTGCTGATGCTCGGTCCTATGCTGGCTCGCTTTGGCAAGGCTCTTATATCAAAGCCGGGCGGCGACAAAATCGGTCGCAGACGACTCGACACGCACTTCCTCGGTATGCAGAATCTGGGTGCCGAGTTCCATTATAATGCCGACAGAGGCATCTACGACATCGTGGGCGACAAACTGAAGGGCTGCTACATGCTGCTCGACGAGGCTTCGGTAACCGGAACTGCCAACATCATTATGGCGGCGGTAATGGCCGAGGGCAAGACTACGATTTACAATGCCGCGTGCGAACCTTATATTCAGCAGCTCTGCAACATGCTTAACCAGATGGGTGCCCGAATCAGCGGCATCGCATCAAACCTTCTGATTATCGAAGGCGTGAAGGAGTTGCACGGCACCGAGCACGACATTCTGCCCGACATGATTGAGGTAGGCTCGTTTATAGGAATGGCGGCGATGGTTGGCAACGGCATCACCATAAAGAATGTGAAGTACGAGAAACTCGGAAACATCCCGAACGTATTCGGAAGACTTGGCGTTCAGGTTTACCGAATGGGCGACGATATTTTCATTCCGCGCATGGAACACTACGAGATTGAGTCGTTCATCGACGGCTCTATAATGACACTTGCCGATGCTCCGTGGCCGGGACTCACTCCTGACCTTCTGAGCGTTCTGCTCGTGGTGGCAACTCAGGCAAAGGGAAGCGTCCTCTTTCATCAGAAGATGTTCGAGAGCCGCCTCTTCTTCGTCGACAAACTCATCGACATGGGTGCGCAGATTATTCTTTGCGACCCTCACAGAGCTGTTGTCATCGGTCACGACCGTGCAATTCACCTGCGTGGCGGAAAGATGGCGAGTCCCGACATCCGTGCCGGAATTGCTCTGCTCATCGCTGCCCTTAGTGCCGACGGAACAAGCCGCATTAGCAACATCGAGCAGATTGACCGCGGATACGAGGACATAGAAAACCGCCTGAAGGCTCTCGGCGCACACATCACACGCGAAAACTAAAAGTATGATAAGAAAGGAAGAAGTCTACAAGATTGGCAGGATAACAAAACTGCACGGAATAAAGGGCGAAGTGGTGCTCAACTTTACTGACGATGTATTCGATAGGGTTGAGTGCGACTATCTGGTGCTCGACATGGACGGAATCCTTGTGCCGTTCTTCTTCGAAGAGTACCGCTTTACAAGCAGCGAGAATGCCCTTTTCATCTTCGAGGATATGGACACCGAGCAGAAGGCAAAAACAGTTGTGGGACACGATGTCTACTTTCCTCTGAGTCTTGCCGAGCAGGCCGAGGAAGGCGAATTGTCGTGGAACTATTTCGTCGGCTTCAAGGTGAGCGACGTTAATCACGGCTTCATCGGAACAATTACCGATGTCGAGAACTCGACCGTAAACACTCTGTTCATCATCGAGCACGAAGGCAACGAGGTGCTTATGCCTGCACAAGAAGAATTTATAAAGGATATGAATCAGAAAGAGCGTACTATGCTGGTTGAAATGCCCGAAGGTATGCTCAATTTGGACGACTAACAAAGGAAAATGAAGAAACAGTTAGCAATATTAGGGTCTACGGGCTCTATCGGCACACAGACATTGCAGGTGGTCGAAGACAATCCTGATTTGTTTGAGGTGTATGCTATTACCGCCAACAATAGGGCTGAGGAACTGATTGAACAGGCTCGCAAATTCCAGCCCGAGGTTGTTGTCATAGCCAACGAACAGAAATACGATATGGTAAAGGAGGCGCTTGCCGACTTGCCAATGAAAGTATATACAGGCGCAGATGCGCTTTGCCAGATTGTCGAGGCTAAGCCTATCGACGTGGTTGTTACGGCAATGGTAGGCTTTGCCGGATTGCCTCCAACCATCAGCGCGATAAAGGCAGGAAAGACCATCGCCCTTGCCAACAAAGAAACTCTCGTTGTTGCCGGCGAGCTGATAAACAGCCTTGCACAGCAGTATAACGTGGCAATTCTTCCGGTTGATTCCGAACATTCGGCAATCTTCCAGAGCATTGTGGGCGAGGTTGGAAATAATATCGAAAAGATTCTGCTCACAGCCAGCGGAGGTCCGTTCCGTAAGTTCAGCATCGAGCAACTTGCAACCGTAACCAAGGAGCAGGCTCTGAAGCATCCTAACTGGGAGATGGGTGCAAAGATAACCATCGACTCGGCAACGATGATGAACAAGGGCTTCGAGGCTATCGAGGCTAAATGGCTGTTCGGCGTCAAGCCCGAGCAGATTGAGGTGGTGGTTCACCCAGAGTCTATAATCCATTCGGCCGTTCAGTTCGAGGACGGCGCGGTTAAGGCTCAGCTCGGCGTGCCTGATATGCGATTGCCAATACAGTATGCGCTGACTTATCCCGACAGAATAAAGGCGAATTTCGACCGCCTCGACCTGTTCAAACTCGGAAGCATGACCTTCGAGAAACCCGATTTACAGAAGTTCCGTTGTCTGGCTCTGGCCTACGAGGCAATGGACAAGGGCGGAAACATGCCTTGCATCGTGAATGCCGCCAACGAGATTGTGAACCTCGCATTCCGTCAGGACAAGATTGGATTCCTGAGAATCGGCGACATCATTGCCGAGACAATGCAGAAGGCTTCGTTTATCGAGAAACCAACTTATGAAGACTATGTGGCTACCGATGCCGAGGCTCGACGCATAGCCACCGAAATGTTATAAACCGAAATCTGAAAAATTCTTAATGGAGACTTTTTTAATTAAAGCAGCACAGCTTATTCTTTCGCTGTCAATCCTTGTGGTTCTGCACGAGGGCGGACACTTCTTCTTCGCGAAACTGTTTAAGATAAGGGTCGAGAAATTCTATCTCTTCTTCGACCCGTGGTTTCACCTGTTCAAGTTCAAGCCAAAGAACAGCGATACTGAATACGGCATCGGATGGCTTCCGTTTGGCGGATATGTTAAGATTGCCGGAATGATAGACGAGTCTATGGACAAGGAGCAGATGCAGCAGCCCGAGCAACCTTGGGAGTTCCGCTCAAAGCCTGCCTATCAGCGATTGCTGGTTATGATTGGCGGCGTGCTTGTAAACTTCCTTCTCGCTATCTTCATCTACTCAATGGTGCTCTATACATGGGGCGACAGTTACTTTAACGTGCGCGACATGAAAATGGGTATGGTCTACAACCAGACAGCCAAGGAGATTGGTTTCCGCGACGGCGATATGCCTGTCAAGACCGATGCCGGCGAGATTGGCAGATTCGGCACCGATTTCTATCGTGCAGTTGCAAAAGCCAAAGTCGTAACGGTTATGCGCAACGGCAAGGAGGTAGATATCGAGATGCCTGCCGAGAAAATCAGTCTTATAACAATGCTGAAGGAAGAGCCGCCGTTTATGAAGCAGTTCGTTCCAAACGAGATTGATACCGTTATTGCTGGCACTCCGATTGCCAAGGCAGGCGTAAAGGCTGGCGACAAACTGGTTGCATTAAACTGCAAGCCTATAAATAGCTACAATGCCTTCGAGAACGAGATGATGCATATTAAGGATATGGCTGTTAAGTGTTCTCATGCCGATAGCCTGAAACTTCGCAACGTTGTTTTGGTTACGCAGAGAGGCGCGCAGCTCGACACGCTTAATGTGATGCTCGGCGAGGATTTCTTGTTTGGATTCTCTCCGAAGTTCCTTGACGACTACACTCCGATGAAGACTGACCAATTCAGCTTCTTCGAGTCGTTCCCTGCCGGAATTTCTTACGGAATGAGAAATCTGAAAGGATATGTAAGCGACCTTCGCTATGTATTCTCTGCCGAGGGCGCAAAGAGCGTGGGTAGCTTCGGCGCGATGGGAAGCATGTTTGCTCCAACATGGAACTGGCATATATTCTGGCTGAACACCGCACTTCTGAGCATCATTCTTGCGTTCATGAACATTCTTCCAATTCCTGCGCTCGACGGCGGTCATGTGCTATTCTTGCTCTACGAGATTATCACCCGTCGTAAGCCAAGCGAGAAGTTCCTCGAAAGAGCGCAGATGGTGGGCATGTGTCTTCTTCTGGCTCTTATGATTCTTGCCCTTGGCAACGATTTCCTTCGTGGCATAGGCTTGAGTTGGTAAGTAAAACGGCATTTTTGCAAAACATAAGATACAACCGCTTTCGGAATCTCTTCCGGGGGCGGTTTTTCTTTGCCCTGATGTTAAAAACGGCAAAGTTTTGGTCTGTTCTGCATAATTATTTGAAAAATAGATGTTATATTTGTTGCGATAAACTCGTGTAATCATAAAAAATCTAATAAATGAGCGAATTTTCTAATTGGTACTTTTCTCTGGACGCGAATCTCCAGATATTTTGGGGCTGTGCCATTGTAGGCTCGGCTGTTTTTGCGTTGCAGGCAGTTCTTACAATCATCGGACTGGATTCGACCGACATCGACATTGATGCCAATTTCGACGGCGACACAATGGATACGGGTGGCGGTCTGAGCCTCTTCTCAATCCGCAGTCTTGTAAACTTCTTTGTGGGCTTTGGCTGGGCTGGTGTCGGCTTTTACAAGAGCATTCATTCCGAATTCGTGGTCTATCTCATAGCGATAGCCGTCGGAGTGGCTTTCGGCTATATGTATATCTATCTTCGCCGCAAACTGAAGAAACTCGAGTATAATGGCGCGGTAGACATAAACGATGCCCTTGGCAAGGAAGCCGATGTGTATCTTCGCATTCCGGCAGAGGCAAAGGGCGCGGGCAAGGTGCAGATAAGCCTTGGCGGTTCGATATTCGAATATCCTGCCATAACCAATGGCGAGGAGATTGCATCGGGCAAGCGGATAAAGGTTGTCGAGGTTATCGACAGTAAGACTCTGCTTGTAGAGGAACTTTAATGTATTATCAGGAAAAACATTTTATAACTAAAACAAACTAATAATTATGATTGAGTAAAGAATCTCGCATTTTGTACCCTATACAAATAGGAATAATAGCTAGTGTTTTA
>R24__coassemble_114_pt1 | contig 61983 bp, 46 predicted proteins | sample R24__metabat2_low_PE_011 | metagenome-assembled genome bin R24 | reverse complement strand
GTGCTGACTCCGATTATTCCCAATCATCACTGAATAATCTGTCAGTATGGTAGAAATTCAGAATCCTGCGGCTTTACGTTCCTCCATCACTCTCTCTACATCAGAACGAAGCAGGAGGTTAAGCCGTCCTACTTTTGTCTTTTCAATGTGCTTTACCTTGACGATGTGGCAGATGTTGGCTTTGGTCAGTCCATAGAGTTGCTGAACTTGCTCTACTGTATAGTAGTCCTCATTGGATAAGAGGTCTGTACGACGGAGTTCATCAAAATGACTCTGGGAATAGTAGGTGCATCCATACTCACGCTTGGTTGGAATCTTGTGGCGATGGGCATAGGAACGGACTGCCGTAAGGTTGATACCATATCGGTCTGCCACTTCTTGGGGTGACAGCCAATCAACAATGGCATCAATGTCTATGGTAGTGCCAAATACTGCATCAATGTGTTTTTTGCTGTAGTAGTTTCTTCCTGCGATGCGGCACATGGGAATCTGATGACGCTTGGCTGTGGTATAGAGCCAGGACTGCTTTACCTTGTAGATATGCATCACGTCCTCGCCAGAGTAGTATTCAAGAACTTCATCGGTTGCACATTTCATCTTTTCTTTCTCCTTTACTGGAGTCTTTAGTTTCTTGGAAACAGACTTCTTTGGCTTCGTACAAGGAAGGACACGGTTATAAGGATTGGCTGCAAACATCTTCTCTATGTCACTCTTACGGACAAGAGCCATTCGGCTGCTCAGCCGTGAGGCTGGCAACTTGCCTTGTTCAACGAGTTTATAGACATACTGACGTGTGCAGCCTAAAAGAATGGCTGCTTTAGAAAAGGTCAGATACTCCTGTTGCTGGAGTTCCATCACTGGCTCGACAGCTCGAAGGAAATCCCTTTGTCTCTTTTTCTTGGTTTCCTTCGCTTGCTCAGCACATTCCTCTGAGCAGTACTTCTGCATTCCACTGTTTGTGGTGAAAACCTTGCCACAATAAGCGCATTGTCTGGTTTTTGGCATACTTGCGATATTTATCGGTTCAACATTCCTTTTGTTGTACCTCTCCGCAAGTCATCACAAGTAAACTATTGACACCCTTTGTCAACTTTCGCCACGATATTGCTTTACTCAAAAGCGAGTCGGAAACCTGTCAACTCTTGTAACCTATTGTCGTCCCTTGTCAACTATGTCCACGATGTGGCAAAAATAAAGCCTCGTAAATTCCCTGCGGTAGAAATACGTTGCAAATTTAACGGGAATTTCCGAAGCAACCAAAAACAGGTTCTGAAGTGTTAAAATCCAAAAGTACTTGATACACAAAGGCTTACCTCCATGTGTTTTTCATTATTCATGGTTGTTTAGAAGGCTCTAAATACAGTATTTGAAAGTTTCCTCTCCTATAGTTTTCACAGAATTCGGTATAGAGACAGAAGTAAGACCATAACAACAACCAAAAACGCCTTCTCCCAAACTAGTAACAGAATTCGGAATAGTGATAGTTCTCAATGCACTGCCACTGAAAGCACCATTTCCAATACTAGTAACAGAATTCGGGATAGTGATATAGTTAATGCTTAAACATTGAGAGAAGGCATAATCTCCAATACTAGTAACAGAATTCGGAATAGTAGGTGATGGGAGGGATTTACAGTAATAGAAGGCACAACGTCCTATACTCTTCACAGAGTTACCGATAATGACAGTGGTGAGATTTTTACATTCATAAAAAGCACCGCTTCCAATATTTGTCACTCCATTGTTAATTACCACTTTCTTGATTTTATCTTTTTGAGATAACCATGGAGCTTTACTACTATAAGAAGAATAGTAGTCAGGCATATTAGTGCCCGAAATTGTCAGAGTTCCGTCATTGGACAGTTTCCAAGTAACGTCAGCATGAATCATGTTGAATGAAACAATGCTCAAAATGATAGTTAAAAGAAATTTCTTCATTTCTTAAATTTTAGAATTATTAAAGATGTTAATTTAATCAATATGGTATTTTCCCTTATATTTAGAATTTTATATGCATTATGTGTACACATAAACCATAATCATACGTTATGGTTTGCAAAAATACTATTTTTATCTATATAAGCGTGTGGTTTTTGCTAGTTTTTTTTGAAAAGAAATTGTGTCCTTCTTCTACTACTTGTAATTTTTAACATTGTTTTAGGTAACGTAAAATAAATGTTATTATCAAAGAAATCATTGTTGTGTAAAGAAATTTCCTCAAAAAAATAATTGTAATTTGTAAACTGTCAATTAAGAAATCCAAATTCAGAAATAAATCTCAAAACGCCCCAGACAAAGTAGGCGGCAATAAATGCTCCGAAAAAATAACGGTTGCAGAAAACGGAGCGCAGACGACGGTTTCGTCCCCACACAATGGCAACGGTTATCGGCAAGGCGATGGGCGCAACAATCGTAAAGAAAGCGTTGAAGCGTAGAGCCTCGTTCCATTCGCCATGCAGAATAGCGTGCATAGCGCGCTGAGAACCGCATGCCGGACATTGTATGCCCGTAAGCTCGTGCAACGGACAGCGGATGGGAAAATGAGCCATAGACGGGTCTATGAAGTAATACAGCGCCAGCAACGCCGCGCCAATCATCAGGAAACAGAAAGACGATTTGTTCATAAATCAGCAGAAAAACACATCCCTGCAATGTCCTGTCTGAACATTTGCAGGGATGCGCCTAAAAATATTTAATCATGTTTTATCCGAGGAACGAGATAAGAACGCCGGCTGCAACCGCTGAGCCGATAACACCCGAGATGTTGCTCGACATACAGTAGTTAAGAACGTGGTTCTTAGGGTCGTACTTGGTAGAGATATCGTTGCACACACGGCTTGCCATCGGAACGGCGCTCAAGCCAGTTGCACCGATAAGCGGATTGATTTTCTTCTTTGAGAACAAGTTGAAAATCTTAACCATGCAGATACCTGATGCGATAGAAAGCGCAAATGCAAGGAATCCGCCGATAACGATACCAATTGTGCGAGGGTTCAGGAAGGCGTCGACAGTCATTGTTGCGCCAACGCACAAGCCAAGGAACACGGTTGCGGTGTTCATCACGCTGTTAGAAACGGTGTCGAACAAACGGCTTGTGTCTGAACCGATTTCTTTCAGAAGGTTACCGAACATCAGCATACCGATAAGGCTCACAGCCGATGGTACGAATATCGCAACGATTGTTGTAACGGCGATAGGGAAGATAATCTTCAGCGTGCGCATATTCTTGATTTCTACCTTGTTAGGGTAGAGCTTGTCCTGCTCCTTCATGTTAATCATAAGCTCCTTCTTTGTGCACAGAAGCTTTACAACCAACGGAATGATTACAGGTACGAGCGCCATGTAAGAGTATGCCGCAATTGCGATAGCTCCAAGCAAGTGAGGTGCCAGCTTGATGGTTGTGTAGATGGCTGTCGGACCGTCGGCACCGCCGATGATTCCGAGTGCGCCAGCCTCCTTAGGGGTGAAGCCCATAAGGATTGCGCAGAGAAGAACGGTGAAGATACCCATCTGTGCGGCTGCTCCGAAGATTGAAAGGCGAAGGTTTCGCAGCATCGGACCGAAGTCGGTAAGCGCGCCCACACCCATGAAGATTACCGGAGGAAGGAAGCCTGTCTTGATGAGCATATAGTAGAGGAAGTTCATCAGTCCAAGTTCGTGAGCCACATCGTGAAGCGGCATCTCCCAGATGTTGTACTGTTGTCCGTTATAGTTGATGAAACCGTTCTCGTCAGCCTGAAGAACGCCCATCTCGCCGCCCGGGAAGTTGGCAAGCAACACGCCGAAGGCGATAGGCACAAGCAGAAGAGGCTCGTAGTGCTTCTTGATTCCGAGGTACAGCAGCACGAATGCCAGCGCGTACATTATCAGGAAGCGCGGGTCAGCAGAAATGTTGCTGAACGCCGTCATTTCATAGATTTTTGTCAGTATCTCGTTCATACCTTATGCTCTCTTAATTTTCATTATAACGTCGTCTTCTTCAACGCTGTCGCCAGAGTTGAGTGGAATGGCTGTGATAACACCGTCGAAGTCGGCACGTATTGCGTTGTATGTCTTCATTGCCTCGATGTAGCAGAGCACATCTCCAGCCTTAACAGCGTCGCCCACGTTCTTAGGAGTCTCCTGAGCGTTCTTCACGCGGTAGAACTTACCCTCGAGTGGAGCGATGATGTCCTCGCCGTCGCCTGCTGCGACAGGTGCGCCTGCGGCAGGAGCTGATGTAGCAGCTGGAGCAGCGTCGCCGTATGCAATATTAACCTTATAGTTCTGTCCGTTCACGCTTACCGTGATAGTCTCAGGCATTGCTGCGCCTGCGGCTGGAGCGTTCTTTGCAGCCTTGCGCTTTGCAAGGTCGGCCTCGAAGTCAGCCTTTGCCTTTCCGCTCTTGTATGCCTCATACTGAGATGGGTGCATTGAGTACTCGAAGAGCTCTTCGTCGTCCTCGCCAAGTTCCCAGCCGTTAGCCTCCATCTTCTTGCGATATTCGTCGAGGTCGTCAGGATAGTTCTCCTGAGGGTCTGAAGTCATGAACTCGCGACCTTCTGCCTTTGCCATCTCAACGATTTCCGGAGCAACCTCGCCCGGCAGTTTGCCGCTCTTGCCAAGAATCATATCCCAGATGTTGTCGGCAATCATGCTCCAGCGCTCCTTGCCCTTCTCCATCTGAATCACGTTCATCAGGGCAAGGTTCTTGACATACTGGCTGAATGGAGTTACAAGGCAAGGATAGCCAACCTTTGGCCAGACGTATGCAACCTCGTCGAACAGTTTTACGAGAATCTCGTCTGTTGACAGTTCCGGCTGATTGTGCTTAACCTTCCATTTGTTAAGCGATGCCAGATTTTCCTCAAGGTCGGTCATAAGCGAGCCCATCATTCCGCCCGGCAGACCCGGCTTAACGAGGAGCGAGTTGTTCAGACGGTTCAATTCAGGGCAGTAGTAACCAAGGAAGTCGTCCATCATCTCCTGAATCTGTGTGCGGACCTCCATGTAAGCCTCCATGTTAATCTCCTTAACCTTGAAGCCGGCATCCTTCAGCATTTCCTGAACGGCGATGATATCGGCGTGGCCAGTACCCCAGGCAAGTGGAGCAACGGCAGTATCAACATAGTCGCAACCGTTCTTGCAGACTTCGAGGATAGAAGCCATGTTGAAGCCCGGACCAGCGTGTGAGTGATACTGTATGATGATGTCTTTCTTGTATGCCTTGATTCCGGCAGTAATCTTGCCGAGCGATTCAGGACGGCCGATACCTGCCATATCCTTCAAACAGATTTCGTCTGCGCCGGCATCGATGAATGTCTTAGCCAGATTAACGTAGTATTCTACGGTGTGGATAGGCGAGTGGGTGATGCAGAGAGATGCCTGGGCAATCATTCCGCCTTCCTTTGCATATTTAATTGATGGAATTACGTTGCGTGGGTCGTTAAGTCCGCAGAAGATACGGGTGATGTCGGTTCCCTGTGCCTTCTTAACCTTGTAGAAGAGCTTTCTCAAGTCCTTAGGACATGGGCTCATTCGCAGACCGTTAAGTGCGCGGTCGAGCATGTGTGTCTGAATTCCAGCCTCGTGGAAAGGCTTTGTCCAAGCGCGAACCGACTTGTTAGGGTTCTCGCCGTAAAGAAGGTTTACCTGCTCAAAGCCACCGCCGTTTGTCTCAACACGGTCGAAACATCCCATTCTGATGATGGCTGGCGCAACCTTTACCAACTGGTCAACTCGTGGCTGGTACTTTCCGGCACTCTGCCACATATCGCGGAAAACTAAACTGAATTTTACTTCTTTTTCCATATTATCAAACTCTGTTTTTTGTCGTTATGAAATTAAATTTTCTCAACTTTCGAAACACGACCCTTGCCGCCAGTAAGTTGAGCCACTGTAGCGTCGATTATTGCCTTTGTTTGTGCGTCTATTGCGCTCGGAGCGGCAGCAACAGGCGATTTCTTCTGTTCTTCCTCTGCCGGAAGCTTGTTCGTTGCCGCAATAAGCAACTTTCCAAGAAGTATAACAATGCACAGAATGAGGAACACCGTGGACATTCCCACGAGCATCAGTTGTACTCCTAACATGAATTCATCGTTCATAGTTTTATATTATTTAGTTATTATTTGTCTTTCAAAAAATCCGTACGAAAATATCAAAAAAAATATTAACAGAGTAATTTTGTCTTATGTTTTTTAGTAGAAAGACGGAAAAAAACAGACCAATGTTCTGAAAAGTTGTTGTAGAGCAGAAGTTTTAAAAAGCGATGCTTTCCGCAGAATACAAAAAGCCCGAGAACGCAAATCCTCGGGCTTCTTTTAAAGTTGTATTTTTGATTTCTGATTATCGAACGATAACAGGACTGTACTTAGGAACAAGAGTCTTCATTACAATCCAGCCGATAAGATAAGCAACGGCGCAGACGCAGAAGATAATCATGTAGCCTGCTGGCTTGCCCTCGAATCCGAGGAACTGGAATGCCGAACCCTGCTCTGCTGCGTATGTAAACAGACTTCCTGAGCACTTGTTGATAAGGAATGAACCAAGACCGCCTGCCATTGCGCCGATACCTGTTACGGTAGCGATAGCAGTCTTAGGGAACATATCAGATACTGTTGAGAAGATGTTTGCACTCCAAGCCTGATGTCCTGCACCAACCAGACCGATGATGATTGCCGGCCACCATGCGCTGTAAGCACCGAGAGGCTGAGCAAACAAAGCAAGTACTGGGAAGAATGCGAAGATAAGCATTGCAAGCATACGACCCTGATAAGGATTCATGCCCTTCTGCTCAACGAACAACTTTGGAAGATATCCGCCGAACATTGAAAGAACTGTTACGATTGCATACAATGTGAAGATAAGCGCGATACCTGTTGGAGAGTCTGATGTATATCCGTACTGGTCAGAGAAATAAGCAGGAGCCCAGAACAGGAAGAACCACCAAACACCGTCGGTCATGAACTTACCGAAGGCAAACGACCAAGTCTGACGGAATGTGAAGCACTTTGCAAAGCCGATAGCAGGACCTTCGTCGTCGCTGTTTGTAGCATTGTTGCTGTCCTCATCCTGATTGATGTAAGTAAGCTCAGCCTCGTTTACATGCTTGCTCTTTGTTGGCTTGTCGTAGATGAAAATCCAAAGACCAGCCCAAACAAAACCGAGCACACCGATGATTACGAAAGCCAACTCCCAGCCCATAGCCTTTGCCAGCAACGGAATAGTTGCAGGAGCAGCAAGGGCACCAACAGATGCACCTGCGTTGAAGATTGATGTTGCGAAAGCACGGTCTTTCTTAGGGAAATATTCAGCCGTAACCTTGATTGCAGCAGGGAAGTTACCAGCCTCGCCAAGTGCCAGAACGCATCGGCATGCAAGGAAGGCATACATACTTACGGTTGCAATAGTAAGGGCTGCTACCGAGCCAGCCTCTACGGCTCTGAGAGCCTCTACGCTGTTAAGGCCTTCCCACTGCATTGTGAACCAGCCACAACCTGCATGCATAACAGCACCGAGCGACCATACTACGATTGCCCAAAAATATCCTTTCTTTGTACCCATCCAATCTACAAACTTGCCTGCAAAAAGGTTAGCTACGGCATAGAAGATTGAGAATACGGCTGTGATGTTACCGTAAATTTCATCTGTCCAATGAAATTCCGGTGCAATAAAATCTTTCCAAGTTAGGGATAGAACCTGACGGTCCATATAGTTTACTGTAGTAGCAAAAAACAACATGGCACAGATAACCCAGCGGAAATTACTCATTTGGTTTGTCTTTAAAGAACTCATTCTGTTTTGTTATTTAGTTATCAAATTCTTGCAAATAGTGGAAAATCGCGAACAAAGATAAAGTAAACTACTGAAAAAAACAAGAACTTCGCCGAAATCTCCAAAAAAAAAGAAAAAACGCATGTTTCGTTAATCGTATTTATGTATCTTTGCACACGAAATATATTAATAATGTTAATATGATCAGAAAATACTTATCGATTACACTTGCTTTTGTTTTTACCAGTGCGTTTGCGCAGGACAAAATTATAGTACCTTCAGATCTTCCCATGTCTGTCAGAATGGTTAAGAGTGAGATGCACCGATGCCCAAAGGGCTGGCAGCTCGATTTCCAGAAACAGCCAAAGTGGGATTATTGCCATGGCGTAGAGATGAAGGGCTTCCTCGAGGTTAGCGAAATGTATCGCGACACCGTGGTCTACGCATACGTCAGAGACTTCTGCAACCAGATGACTCACGACGACGGCACGGTAGAGACCTATCGTCCTTACGAACTCAGTCTCGACCGCATAAATACAGCAAAACTCTTCTTCAAGATGTATTGGAAGACGGGCGACGACAAGTATCGCCGTGCAATCGACAAGTTCAGAATGCAGTTTGATTTTCAGCCTCGCACATCCGAGGGCGGATATTGGCACAAGATGGTTTATCCAAACCAGATGTGGCTCGACGGAATGTATATGGCACAGCCTTTCTATGCCGAGTATAACCGCCGTTTCGGTAAGTTGAGAGAGTGGCAGGAGTGCATCAAACAGTTTAAGATAATCGATAAGCATACATTCGACCCCGTAACCGGATGGAATCGCCATGCGTGGGATGAGAAGGCCACACAGCGATGGGCTAACCCAACAACCGGACAGAGCGCACACGCATGGGGACGCGCAAACGGCTGGTACGCAATGGCACTCGTTGATGTGCTTCAGCAGATGCCTGAGGACATCAAGAACAGAGGCGTGCTGGTAGAGATTTTCAAGAGAGTTGCAAAGCAGATTCGTGACAAGCAAGACCCTAAGACTGGCTTGTGGTATCAGGTTCTCGACCGTCCGGGCGATGAGGGCAACTACTTCGAATCGTCGGTTTCGGCAATGTTTATCTACACCTTGTATCGCGGCGTGTTCCAAGGTCTTCTCGACGAGTCATACCTTGATGCAGCCGAAAAGGGATACGATGGTTTCATGAAGGAATTTGTTGATGTTCAGGCTAACGGATTGGTAAACATCAAGAAATGCTGCGCTGTTGCTGGACTTGGCGGTCGTCCTTACCGAATGGGCGACTACAAGTATTACATCGAAGAGGCTGTCAGGGATAATGACCCTAAGGCTGTAGGTCCGTTCATCTCGCTCTGTATTGAGCGTGAGAGACTTGCAATGCGTGCGCAGAAGGCAAGTGCTGTTTCGAAAAAAAATAGCGCAAAGAGTGGCAAAAAAGGTAAAAAGTAAATAATAATAGGTGCGCAGGTGTGCGTACCTATTTATAATATAAACAAAATGATTACAAACTACATTGATTCCATGAAAAAATTGCTTCTGTTGGCAATTCTTACAACTACATTCGCGACGGCTGGTGCAAAGGGACAATACGATAATTCCGATACGCTCTATGTGTCGCTCGACAGAAAAGGAGAGTTCAAGTCGATAGCCAAGGCTATCGAGGTGTGCCGCGCGTTTATGGAGTATCACAAGGTGATTTTCATAAGAAACGGCGTTTATCGCGAGAAACTGGTAATACCGTCGTGGCTCACAAACGTTGAACTGTGTGGCGAGTCGGCCGACAAGACCGTTATCACTTGGGACGATCACGCAACGCGATTCATAACAGGTTCAACTTCCGAAATGGGAACGTTCAGAACCTATACATTAAAGGTTGAGGGCAACGACATCACTCTTAAAAACCTGACCATTGCCAATACGGCAGGCAGGGTGGGACAGGCGGTGGCTCTGCACACCGAAGGCGACAGGATAAAGGTTCTGAGCTGCCGATTGCTTGGTAATCAGGACACCGTATATATGGGCGTTGAAGGAACAAGAGTGTTCTACAAGGACAGTTATATTGAGGGAACGACCGATTTCATCTTCGGTCCGTCGATAGCATGGTTTGAGGGCTGCGAGATTCGCGAACTTGCCAACTCGTATGTTACAGCGGCTTCAACTCCCGAGAACCAGAAATTCGGCTACGTCTTTAACAACTGCAAGATTACGGCCGACGATTCAGTAAAAGAGTTCTACCTCGGTCGTCCGTGGCGACGCTTTGCAAAGACGCTCTTCATGCATTGTGAACTCTCGGGCAAACTCAGCAAAAAAGGCTGGAAGCAATGGAGCAATGCCGAGGAAGGCGCTGAACTTACAAACACTCAGTATCAGGAGTTTGAGAACTCAGGCGAGGGCGCTCAGACAAAAGACAGAGTAGAGTGGAGTAAGGTTCTCAGTAAGAAAGAGGCTTCGAAAATAACACCTGAAAGTGTTTTTGGGGTAAACACATCATGGATTGTTGAATAAAATAGTAAAAAGGCAAAAAGTAATTTTCAATTGATAGAATAAATATTTAAGGCATGAATTTGAATTTACAAATTAAAAGATGTGCTCTTACTTTTGTAATGAGCATGCTCTGCCTGATTGTTTTTGCGCAAAGTTACACCGTGCGAGGAATTGTAACGGATAATAGCGGCGAGCCTATTATCGGTGCGAACGTATCAGTTAAGGGCACGAACAATGGTACAATTACTGACTTTGATGGTAAGTTCACGCTCGACGACGTAAAGCCTGCCAACGTGCTGGAGGTTTCTTACATCGGTTACATTACTCAGAGCGTGAAGGTTGGTTCTATGGCTAACTTCACCATCATGCTTCACGAGGATGACAAGACCCTCGACGAGGTTGTTGTTATCGGTTACGGTACAATGAAAAAGCGTGACATCACCGGTGCCGTTTCTTCTGTATCGAGCGATAAGATTATCGACCCAGTATCAAACGTAACGCAGGCATTGCAGGGTAAACTGTCTGGTGTGTTCGTTCAGAGCACCGACGGTCGTCCGGGCGGTGCTGTAAAGGTTCGTGTGCGTGGAGGTGGTTCCATCACACAGAGCAACGAGCCTCTTTACATTGTCGACGGATTCCCTGTGTCAAGTATTGCCGACCTTTCTGCCGAGCAGATTGAATCTATCGACGTGTTGAAGGATGCCGCTTCTACCGCAATCTACGGTTCGCGAGGTGCAAACGGTGTAGTTCTTGTAACAACCCGAAGCGCACAGACCGGTGATAAGGTTCGCGTTCAGTACGACGGATACTATCAGACTAAGACTGCAGCCAAGAGACTTGAAACTCTGAACGCTCAGGAATATGTTGGTATTACTTGGGGTATCGGTACAATGCTTGGTATTGGTGACAACGTGGCTAAGTATTTCGGATTGGGTTCTGCCTATGGAAACAATTTTGCTGCTTACGGCAATGTGGCCGCTCACGACTACACAGACGATTTGTTGCGTAATGGTAGAGCGCACAGCCACAATATCTCAATCACCGGAGGTTCAGAGAAGACAAAGATGGCTTTCAACCTCAACTATTTTGATGAGGATGGCTTGAAGAAGAAGTCTGGCTTTGAGCGTTTTGCTACTGCCTTGAAGATAAATCAGAAGGTTAGCGAGAAGGTAAAGCTCGACCTCGAATTCCATTATAGTGAGGCAAATACAGAGGGTGACGAGACTTTGCAGGATAGTAAAGGTTCGGTAATTACTTCTGCTTATATGTATCGTCCAATCGACAATCCGCTTGGAACTGGCGATAAGACTTTGTTTGGCGATGGTATGAAAAATGTTGACGACGACTACAACCCAGTTTCGATAAATAACGGTACAGAGCAGTTTGTACAGAGAAGAAACTTCCGTGCAAATGCTGGTCTTGAATGGACTATTGTAGATGGCTTGAAGTTTCGTACAGAGTTTGGTGGCGGTCGTGGTAACAGCGAGAGTCGCTACTACAACAACGGATATTCGCTTAACAGTAAGGATGTAAACTCAGCATCTATAAGCAAGACAAACGGTTGGTAGTATCGTTCGGCTACAACTCTTAACTGGCAGGCTGTAGGTCTTTCTGACATTCACGATTTGTCAGTCCTTGTTGGTAATGAGTTGCGTGGTTCTTCATCAAGCACATTGTCAACTGGAAAATTGAAGGGATATCCTGTATCTTACAGTCCAGAAGAAGTTTGGGCTAATATTGGTGCTTATGATACATCTATTGCCCAGACTGTTCCAACAAACAAGATTGGTACTCCAGAGCGTAACGTCTCATTCTTCGGTCGTTTGAACTATAGCTTGAAGGATAAGTACTTGCTTACAATTACTGCCCGTGCCGATGCTTCGTCTAAGTTTACAAAGAATAACCGTTGGGGTTACTTCCCTGCAGCTGCGATTGCATGGCGTTTGGGCGATGAGAGCTTCTTTGAGGGCTCACGCGAATGGCTTTCAAACCTAAAGCTTCGTTTGTCATACGGAACAGCAGGTTCGGATAATATCAACTCTTCTTTGTGGCAGACAACCTATACCTCAAGTTCGTCTGTTCGCGACGGTTCTCCAGTACTTACATACAAGACTTCGTTCCTTGGAAACCCAGACTTGAAGTGGGAGACAACAGTCTCTCGTAACCTTGGTCTCGACTTCGGTCTGATTAACAACAGAGTTACAGGTAATATTGATGTTTACTGGAATACAACAAAAGACCTTCTTATCACAGTTCCTGTGAGTGTAACAACAGGTTCTAACTTCCAGTACCAGAATGTTGGTAAGACATCTAACAAGGGTATCGAGTTTGCCATCAATGCAAATATCATCCGTACAAAGGATTTTGAATTGACAGCTTCTGCAACATACAACTACAACAAGAACAACATCGACGAGTTGAACGAGGGTGTAACAACTCTTTACGGTTCTACATGGGGTTCATCAGACCAGGTTCCACAGCTCGACTATGAGTATATCGTAGGTCAGCCTGTTGGTACAGTTCGTGGTTTCAAGTGCGTAGGCTTCTATTCTGTTGATGACTTCGAGTATATCAACGGTCAGTATTGCTTGCCTGTTGATGATAACGGAAAGCGTGTAGGCGATTTTGCTCTTTCAACTTTGTATGATGCTACAATGGGAAAAGAGTTCAATATTCCTTCAGGACAGAGCGCATTCCCTGGAGCAGCCAAGTTTGAGGATGTAAACAAGGATGGTGTTATAAACGAGGATGATGTAACAAGCCTTGGCTCTATAACTCCAGCGCATACCGGAGGTTTCAACCTAAATGCAAAGTACAAGGGCTTCGACTTTGGTGCAACATTTGCATGGGCAATTGGCGGACATGTTTACAATGCTGTGGCAATGAACTCGCTTTCGGCAAGTAAGTACTCTCTTGGTTCTAACCGTCTCAGCTTTATCAGAGAGTGTTTCCAGGTTCAGAAATTTGATGACAAGGGTGATGTTTACTTGGTTACCGACCCAGACGAACTGAAGCAGATGAATGCAAACTCAAAGTACTATCTGCCAACGCTTAACCCTTATGTAATCTCTACATTCTTCGAGGATGCTTCATATTTGCGTCTGAACTCGCTTACTCTTGGCTATTCGTTGCCAAAGGAGTTTGTAAAGCATCTTGCAATGCAGAAGCTTCGTTTGTATGTTACGGCTTCTAACTTGCTTACAATCACAGGCTACTCAGGTCTCGACCCAGAAGTCAGCTCTGCCGATGACAAGTCAAGTTCTCGAAATTCGGGTAAGTTCCCTACAATCGGTCTTGACTGGGGTGCTTATCCACGTGCCAAGTCGTTCACATTCGGTCTGAATGTCGAGTTCTAAACCAAAGAGGTGTAATTTAAATACTGATTAAAAATGAAGAAATCATTATATATTGTTTTAGGTGCAGGAATGTTGCTTGGCGCAACATCTTGTGATGAATACCTTGACACATCTTCGCCTTCTATTGCATCTTCCGATTTCGTGTTTACACACGAGGAGAGTGCGCAGGGCGCGCTTAACTATGCCTACGAAATGTGGCGAGGAAGTTCGGCTGTTCACTCAAACGGATTGTTCTACGATGTGGTTGTTGACGGCGATGAGACAACACGCCAGCCAGAGCGTTTCGGTGCTCAGGCGCGTAACTTGCCACAGAGTATGTATGCAGCCATTTCGGGTGCTGCGGGTGGCGTAAACTGCGAGAAGGGCGGTACTAAGAACTTCAGTCTCGACTACAAGAATTCAGCATCTGCTTTTTCTGGCTTGTATTCTATTATCGGACAGACAAACTATCTTACCCGTGCTTTCGAGGCTCAGCCAGAGTTTGAGAAGATTCTAAAGGAAGGCAAGCCTACTGTATTGTCTGACCTTTACGGTCAGGCAGTAGCACTTCGTGCAACTTGCTACTTCGAGCTTCTTCGTTTCTTCGGCGATATACCTTACTCTCTTGAGCCGGGTGTTGCTGCCGAGGGCTTGGTAAGTCGCGATTATATCTACGACGACCAGCTCCGCCGTTTGAAGTTGGTTGAGCCATTTATGTTCCGCCTTGGCGAGAACGCATCGGCTGTGCCTACAATAATGACAAGAGACTATGTAGACGGTCTTATCGGCCGTATGGCGTTGTATGCAGCTGGATACAGCACTCGTCGTAACGATGTTGAGTATGTTGGTTACGATGGCAACAAGATTTCTTTTGAGATTGCATGCAAATCGGCAAACACAAATTCGTTCTATGCCCGCCGCAGCGATTACAGGAAGATTCTTGAGGATGCGCTTCCATACCTTCGCAGTTTCTATGCAGCATCTTTGTCACGCAATAGCTATGGTTACTTGGTTGTAAAGGATGGACGTACTTCTGATGTGTTCAACACAGAGGATGGAAAGGTAGAGCGTAAATACGGAAATCCATATCAGTATGCTTTCCAGCAGATGATGAACGGCGACGGCTTCTATTCAGCAGAAAGTGTGTACGAGATTCCAGAAACTCGTGCCGTAGGTGCAAACGAGCGTCCATACGCGTTTGGTCGTCCATCAAACGGTGGTGGTAGTAACTCATTCCCATGTAAGGCATACTGTCAGAGCCGTTTCAACCCTCTTTACTACTACAACGACTTCGACCCTAAGGATTTGCGCCGCGATGTTACATGTACCGTAACTGGTAGTGACGGTAAGGGTGGCGAGGCTATCATCTCGCTGGCTGGTAATGCCTCAGCAAAGCTTGCCGGCGGTATAGCCCTTAACAAGTGGGACGAGAACCGTGGTTCTTCGCCTTATGTATTGTCACAGCGTCAGGCCGGTATCAACTGCCCTTACATGCGTTCAGCCGACATCTATCTTATGATTGCCGAGATTGATGCAATTATAGGTAATGAGGTTGAAGGCAAGCAGATGCTTGAAGCCGTTCATAACCGAGCTTTTGCCGAGCCACAGGACATCAACGCCTTCATCGAGAAGTGCGGCGGTTCTTTGCTCGATGCTGTTATCGAGGAGCGCAAGCTTGAGTTCGGAGGCGAGGGCTCACGCCGTTACGACCTTATCCGTAACAATATGCTTACTCCTGTTCTTACTGATTTCCATAACAAGATGGAGGCTATGTATTCCGACCTTCAGACTAAGGGATATCATACTTTCGAAAACGGAAACGTGATTTCTAACTATATTTGGGTTAAGAACGTGGATGCCAAGAAACTCTTCGGATATCGCCTTACAACTCAGTATTCTGCTCCTGAAGAGGCTGCTGAGTACGACTGGCAGAATGACCTTGCATCAACAGTTCTCTATCCATGCTGGAGAGGTCAGAACGATGACTGGTATTCTGTTGGCTATGCTTCTTATTCGTTGGAGTCTGATAGAACAAAGAACTTGGCAAAAATCAATCAGACAACTACAAACCTTTCAATTGTAGGCTTGTTCCGCCATGTTGATGAAGAAGAGGCAAAGGCTCTCGAAGCCGACGGATATACAAGAGTTGACTGGGGTATTTCTCTCCTCAGCAGCGATAACAAGGACGACTATAACAAGAATGTTTTGTGCGGATATGTTTACGACTATCCTCCAATCTACTTCTTGCCGTTCAGTATAACTGATATGCAGACATCTAAGATTACAAACGGTTATGGCTTCCAGAACGTGAAGTAATTTAAAAGAAATATCATAATAAGAAAGTCTGGTTTCCCGAATGTGGAAGCCAGACTTTTTTTGTAAATAACGTTCGTAATGATCAAAGAAAGATGCTCTGTTTTTTTATGGTTTGTATGCGGCAGACTTGCAAAAGTGATTTTTTAGTCATATTTTTGTGCATAAGGAAGTTAGAGGCCGTCATTCATCGGCTTCTGTAAAAAAACTATAACCTTTATAAAAACACATTTATATGGAACAGGACAAAAACATGCGCGTGGGAATTATCGGCGCAGGCTGGATAGCCACAAAGACAGCAATCACGCTTTGCCATTTAACAAATGTTGAGGCTTATGCCATAGCGTCGCGCACGCTCGCCAAGGCCCAAGAATTTGCAGCAAAGTGGAACATTGCCAAGGCTTACGGTTCGTACAGCGAGCTGATTGCCGACCCCGATGTTGACCTTGTGTACGTTGCAACGCCCCACAGCCATCATTTCGGTGTTACGCGCGAGGCTATCCTTGCCGGAAAGCCTTGCCTTGTTGAGAAGGCTTTCATGGCAAATCATCGTGAGGCTGAGGAGATTGTTACGCTGGCGCGAGAAAAGCGCGTTTTCCTTGCCGAAGCCATCTGGACTCGCTATCAGCCGGCCGTGAAGATTGTGCGCAAACTCATATCCGACGGCAGGATAGGAGAGCCGCGGCTTGTTACGGCAACGCTGGGCTACAGCATGGGCGAGAAACCGCGCATAATGCAGCCTGACCTCTGCGGCGGCGCGTTGCTCGACCTTGGTGTGTATGCTATCAACTTTGTGAGAATGTTTTTCGACAGCAGGATTCTGAATATCGAGTCGCAATGTGTAAAGTCGAAAACGGGAATGGATTTGACAAACTCAATCTCGCTCGTTCTCGAAGATGGAATCCTTGCAAACCTTCAGTCGTCGGCTGCCTGCGTGGGCGATAATATCGGCGTAATTGCCGGAACGGAGGGCAACATTATAATAGACAACATAAACAATCCGCAACGGATTCGCCTGAACGGTCGCGACCGCGTGTTTGTAGAGGAGATTGAAGTGCCGCGGCAGATTACGGGCTACGAATATCAGTTCTTGGAGTGTCGCGAGGCTATTGCCGACAACCAGCTTGAGCCGTACAGCATGCCGCTCAACGAAACGCTCTACATAATGCAGCTGATGGATGGTTTGCGCCGTAAGTGGGGCGTGCGCTATCCGATGGACGATTTCTGATACACGTAATCTGAGAATTCATAATTCATAATTCACAATTCAAAATTCATAATTCATAATTCAAAATTCATAATTCATAATTCAAAATTCATAATTGGCGGTTGTTTTTCATTATTCATAAACTACCCCCAAAAAACAACTGTAACAACTGTAACTGTAACTCGATTTGGAATTTTGAAAGTTGAAAAGTCTTGATTCTGAATGTGTTGGGAAAGAGGTGACGGGTAATTTATGTAAGCCAAATCATTGGTAATGCAAACAGGGTGAAGCCTTGCAATGGAAACAAGTTGGGCGGAAAGACGAAGAATCAGATTTTTTTGTTTTTCCGCCTATGTTTTTCAAAATGCAGACAAAACAGACTTCAACAAAAAAATAGTTTGTATCTTTACTGCCGTAAAAAGATTTTTTTCCAGACATGAGTAATTTGTTGTATCATTTCGTAGCCTTTATTGTGGTGGCAATATGGGGCTCTACCTTCGTATTTACAAAACTGCTGCTAAACGGCGGACTGTCGCCTGCGCAGATATTCACGCTCAGGTTTATAATAGCCTATGTGCTGCTGCTTGCCACGTCGCTGTCGTACTATCCGCGCAAGATGGGCTGGACAAAGACCGGGCTGAAGAAGTTTCGCCTGTTTGCCGATTCTGTTAAGGACGAAATGCTGATGGTCGGACTTGGCATAAGCGGCGGCTCGCTCTATTTCCTTACCGAAAATTCGGCTATGAACTATACAACAACCACAAACACGTCGCTTATAGTTTGTCTCTGTCCGCTCTTTGCAACTGCGCTTATATCGCTGTTCTACAAGTCGGAAAGACTCAGTAAGATTCAGATTCTGGGCACTCTGATGGCTGCCCTTGGTGTTGTGGTGGTTGTTCTTAACGGTCATTTCGTGCTTCATCTCTCTCCGCTTGGCGATGCCCTGGCTTTTGCGGCGTGCCTTTGCTGGGCTGTCTACTCTCTGCTTATGATTCCGGCAAGCCAGAAGTACAACACAATCTTTGTTACCAGAAAAGTATTTTTCTACGGACTTGTGTCGATGCTTCCTTACTATTGGTTTGTGCCGGGATTTCCGTCGCTTGCCGACATCATGCGCCCCGAAGTGCTAAACAATCTTCTGTTTCTTGGCTGCGTGGCCTCGATGCTCTGCTTTCTTGTATGGAACTGGGTTATAAAGAAACTCGGCGCGGTGGCTGCCACAAACTACGTCTATTTCAATCCCGTTACAACCATCGTCTTTGCGTGGGTTGTGCTTAGCGAGGATATAACCGTGTACTTCATCATCGGCTCGGTATTGATTATTGCCGGAATGTTTTTGTCAAATAAGAAGTAATTTTGTCATTTTTTTATATCTTTGTCGTAATTTCCAACTTTGGGAAGAAACATTTATCTTGTAGATATGAAAAATAATGATACAGAAGATTATGAGGAGTTGGAAGACGGCTCGTATCTCTTCAAGGACAATCTTGATGACGACGACGATTTTGACTATGACGACGATTTTGACTATGACGATGAGTATGAAGACGATGACGATTGCTTTTACACAAATGCACAGGCAAGGCTGATTCTTGATGAGATAAAGAAACAGACTGCCGTAACAGCCGTAGAGATTGTTGCCGATATTGTTGATAAGAACAAACCGCTGCTCTTGACTGACAGCAAGTTTGGCGGACTTCCTTACTGGCAGGAAGGAATGGAATATCCTACGGCAAAAGACGATGGGACGAAACTCGTGCTTCTGGCTCAGATAAACTTCGGGCAGATGCCGCATCTCGATGACTTCCCAGAGAGTGGAATCCTTCAGTTCTTCATAAAGCCCGACGATATTTACGGCTGCGATTTTGATAATAGAAATTACGACAGATGGCGTCCGGTATATCACGAGAACATAGGCGAGCCTATGAGCGAGGAGGCTCTCCGGGCAATGGGTGTAAAGACTGCCGAAGAGGTGAAGTCTTTCCCGCTGTCGCCCGAGTTTGCCCTTTCTTTCGAGAAACAGGAAAGTTTCCTGAATATGACTTGCGAGGAACTCTTTGAGAGAGAGGTGCGTAGGATTGCTCCAAAACTGAATCTGCCAGTTCCTGATGAAAATACGTCTTTCTACGATTTTTTCAGTGATGGCGTAAGAGATGATTTTAACGACGAGTGTGAATTCGGAGAACATTTAATTGGCGGATATCCGTCGTTTGCGCAATATGACCCTCGCCAGTCCGACGATGACAAGGATGTTCTTCTGTTGCAGATTAACAGCTGGGGCAATGGCGATGAAGGTGACGGCGAGATAATGTGGGGCGACTGCGGCATTGGCAATTTCTTCATCTCAAGAGACGACTTGAAAAAGCGCGACTTCTCTCGGGTTCTTTACAACTGGGACTGCTACTGATTGAATTATTACAAAGAACGAATCTTATACCGAAACCGTTTCTGCTCCTTGCCGGCAGAGGCGGTTTTTGTTTTGTTGGTGCGCTTTAGGAGCGGCAAAGTGTTGTGCAGCAGATGTGTTAAAAAATTATAAAATGCTCAGCAATAACATTCTTTTCACTACTTTTGCGGCGATTAAAAACAGGTATGTATATGAACAAGATTAAGAAAACACTTTTGGCATTGTTCGTGGCAATGTCGTGCTCGGCAATGGCACAAAACGCACAGAACTATCTTAACATCAAGGCTCCAATCTCATTCGACGGAAAGGATTATAAGCTTGGCTGGAGCTCTCATCCTGCCGAATATTACTACTTGGAAGAGTTCTTTCCCGAAGGACAGAAACCTGAGCATTACGACGATATGTTTAGCGTTTCTGTGGTTGTTGCAGATGTCGAGGTTTCTGATTTGGTCATGGCCAAGGTGCGCGAACTCGACGAGCGCAAGAAGACTGACGGATGCTGCAATTATCAGGTTCTGGAGAGAAAGGGAGGCGAGGTTATCATCGACTTTATGGTTGCTGCCTACGAGAATGGCAAGACATCGTTTGTAGAGTCGGACATTCATCATTACAAGAAAATCAAGTTGAACGGAAAGCCAGCTGTACAGCTTAACTTTTACAGCCACAGAGCTTATGGCGACGATATTGTTCCTTACTTCGAAACTCTTTTGAAACAGAAGACAGACTGGATTATAAAAATGGGCGAGATGGATATTAAAGTCAGTCTGAAACAGTAGTCCGTTTAGGGCGAAAGGGGCGGTGGCGTGTGTGTGGTGCTTCTTCATTGTGCTATGGCTTTTGTTTGGGATGTATTCGGGTTTCGTTCGGGATGCGGGCTTGTAACTTGTTTGCGATGCAAAGATACGGACTCGAAAATTAGCACTTAGGCGTTAACGTACGTTTCTTGGAGTTCCGTACGATTATATGCGATTTTTTTTCTCTGTGGGAAAATATACGTTTGGCTTCTTTCTTGCCTTGGATGGAATCTGTGTTTCATGCAGGTTTGTGATTCTTGCATACTTTCGGTGGCAGGCAAAAGAATTCTGAACGGAAAATTCGGCTTGACGGGTGTCTGTAACGTAGCTTTTTCTTTCCGATAATGCCGAGGACGTATCGTATAATGCTGATATAATGCCTTTTAGGAGAAAAATATATACGGGAGAGTTACAGTTACAGTGGTTACAGTTGTTTTTCGAGAGGGTTGTAGTTTAATTTATTCTCTCTTTTTTTATTTTATATATTATATATATTATTATTTATTATATATTTTATTTAATTATATAATATATTAATTATTAGATATTTATATATATAATATAATAAAGAGTTTTATTAAGATTAATATATACCATGCCTCAAAAAAACGAACTGTAACTGTAACTTTGTAACGCTTTCTTTTAAAGGCCGTGTTTTTTTCAGAAAATAAAGGGGATGTAGCAAAAATGCTTTTTTATAAAAAAACACATGGTTGGTATATGTTTTCAGGAATAATTTGTATTTTTGTAAAAAATCATAATGGCGACACACGGGTAGCGTATATGGTGCAAGACAACAAGGTTTATCTCATAAATTAAGATTGCTTGCCTTTACTTGTGTGCCACATTTTATTTTTGTGTTGCGTGTATGGAACTTCCAAAAGTTGTAGATAACATATCAGAACGTGTAATAGACGATCTTCGGGCAAAGCTGTCTGAAGGAACGGCTGTTTCGGTAGCTGCTGCCTCGTTCTCAATTTATGCTTATGAAGTATTGAAAGAAGAACTGGAGAAGGTCGACGAATTGCGTTTCATCTTTACTTCGCCAACATTCGTTAAGGATAGGTCAAAGAAAGAGAAGAGAGAATTTTTTATTCCAAAACTTAATCGCGAACGCAATCTGTATGGGTCGGACTTTGAAGTGAAACTGCGAAACAGGTTAGAACAGAAAGCCATCGCAAAAGAATGTGCTGATTGGATTCGTCGAAAGGTAAAGTTCAAGTCAAATGCTTCGCAAGAGCCAATGGGTGGTTTCCTGCATGTTCAGAATCAGAAGCCATGTGCATACGTTCCTTTCAACGAGTTTACTACAACAGAACTTGGTTGTGAGCGTGGTAATGCTGTATATTCGATAGTAAACGTAATGCCGTCGCCTATTGCCGAAAAGTATCTGAATACGTTTGATGAACTTTGGAACAACTCCGATAAGTTCAAGGAAGTAACATCACAGATTCTTGAGTATATAGAAACAGTATATAACGAGAATGCTCCCGAGTTTATATATTTCATCACGCTTTACAACATCTTCAACGAGTTTCTTGATGATATAAGCGAGGACGTTTTGCCCAACGAGGCTACAGGATTCAAAAATAGCGTAATTTGGAATAAACTGTATAATTTCCAGAAGGATGCAGCCTTGGCAATCATCAACAAACTCGAAAAGTATAACGGTTGCATTTTGGCAGATTCTGTCGGTCTTGGAAAGACCTTTACTGCTTTGAGCGTCATTAAATATTACGAAAACCGCAACAAGTCGGTACTTGTTCTTTGTCCAAAGAAACTCTATGACAACTGGAGCACCTTCAAGACCAACTACAAGAATAATCCGCTTGTGGCCGACCGTCTGCGCTATGACATTCTTTTCCATAGCGATTTGAGTCGTGAGCGCGGAATGTCTACAGGGGGTATAGACCTTGAACGCATAAATTGGGGAAATTACGACTTGATTGTTATAGACGAGAGTCACAACTTTCGTAATGGCGGTAATGTAGATGATGAGGATGATTATGAACTCGAAGATGACGAGCCACGCAAGGAAAACCGCTACCAGAAGTTGATGAAGAAGGTTATCCGTGCAGGAGTGAAGACTAAGGTCTTGATGCTCTCTGCCACGCCTGTAAACAACCGCTTCAACGACTTGAAGAACCAGTTGCAGCTTGCATACGAGGGTCATGCCGAGCAGATAAACGAGGCTCTGAATATTGGGCGTAGCATAGACGATATCTTCCGTAATGCACAGGTGGCATACAATAAATGGTCGAAATTGCAGCCAGAACACCGAACAACAGAACGCTTGCTCGAAGAACTCAGTTTCGACTTCTTCGAGTTGCTCGATGCCGTTACCATTGCGCGTAGCCGTAGCCATATCGTAAAGTATTACGACACAAAGGACATCGGTAAGTTTCCTACACGTCTTGCGCCGATATCACGTCGTCCAAAGCTTACCGACCTAAGCGAGAGCATAAGGTTTAGCGATATAGCCGAGCAGCTTAACGAGTTGAACCTAAGCATATATACGCCTTCGCTCTACATATTCGATAGTGCTAAGGATGCCTACGAGATAAACATGGAAGGTTCGGGTTTGTCTATCGACGGACGAGAGAAAGGTCTCCGCAAGCTGATGGCAACAAACCTTCTGAAACGTCTGGAGAGTAGCGTAAATTCGTTCCGCTTGACGTTAGGCAGGATTACTGAATATATAGAACATACTCTTGTTATTATCGATAAGAATATATCTGCCGGTAGTATTGATGTTACTACATTTACAGACGAACTTGACAGCAGCGATAGCGAGAACGATCCGTTTGTAGGCAAGAAGTCGAAGATAAACATTAAGGATATTGATGTGGTGCGTTGGTCGAGAGACTTGCGCCACGACCTCGAAATTCTGAAACTTCTCCTTCTGATGCTGAAAGATATAACGCCCGAACACGACAGCAAGTTGCAGATGCTTGTTTCGGACCTTAAGGAAAAGTTCCGGCATCCAATAAACGGGGAAAACAAAAAGGTGCTTATCTTTACTGCTTTTGCCGATACTGCTAACTATATCTACGAGCAGTTGGCAGAGCGTATAAAGAATGAATGTGGCCTGAATGTTGGCTTGATAACAGGAAATACAGACGGACGTTGTACCATACCAAAGTTCCCTATGTCGTTCAACAACATCCTTACCTTCTTCTCGCCAAGGTCAAAAGACCGCTCTGTGCTGTTTCCAAAGGCTACAGAAGATATAGATGTGCTTATAGCAACGGATTGTATCTCCGAGGGTCAGAACCTTCAGGACTGCGACTATCTGATTAACTACGACATACATTGGAACCCCGTACGCATTATACAGCGTTTCGGACGTATAGACCGTATTGGCAGCAAGAACGATGTCATTCAGCTCGTAAATTACTGGCCTGATATTGAACTCGATAAGTACATCGAGCTGAAGGGGCGAGTAGAGAGCAGAATGAAGGCAACCGTACTTACAAGTACAGGCGACGATAACCTGCTTTCTGCCAACGAAAAGGGCGACCTCGAATATCGTAAGAACCAGCTGAAGAAACTACAGGAAGAGGTAGTAGACATAGAGGACATGGATACGGGCATAAACATAATGGACTTGGGACTAAACGAGTTCCGTCTTGATTTGCTAAGCTACATCAAAGATAATCCCGATGTTGAACATGCTCCTTTCGGCATGAATGCTGTGGTAAGGTCTACCGATTTGGCTAAGCCGGGTGTTATTTATATCCTCAAAAACAGAAATGCAGGTGTAAATATAGACAAGATGAACCTTCTGCATCCGTTCTATATGGTCTATATTGCAGACGACGGCTCTGTTATCTGCGACCATCTGCAACCCAAGAAACTGCTCGATGTTATGCGCCATGTGTGCAAGGGCAGAAATACCCCCGACCAAGAGCTCTGTGCCATCATAAACAAAGAGACTTGCGACGGCAGAAAGATGCAGCATTACAGCAACCTGCTTGCCGATGCCATAGACAGCATTATCTCAGTAAAGGAAGAATCGGATATCGACAGCCTCTTTTCTGTTGGCGAGACAACAGCCTTGCTGGGAGATGTAAAAGGCTTGGACGACTTTGAGCTGATAACATTCTTGATAATACGTTGAGGCTTATGGTTGATTTGAATTTTCCTCAGAGCACAAAGGTTGGCAAGCCTGTGCCAAAGAATGCCTTCTACAAGCATCTCGAAGTTAATGCAAAGATAAAGCAGCACTTTGTTGACGATGTGGCTCGCATAGACTGGCTATACAAGCTTGCGCCCTCTACCTTGAATGTGGCCGACGGCACGGCTGTTCACGAGATTGTAGTCTTCTCGGCTGTGCTGAAGTCAAAAGACTGTCCCGATGATGTGTTTCTGTTTATTGACCAGAACATGCCGCGCCACGTGGTGTTTGTTCTGGAATATGAGAACCGATACAAAGTGTTGCTCAACTACAAAGCGTGGAAAGACGGGCAAAACGGACAGTTCAGAATTGTAAAGACCTTTGCAACTGGATGGCTTGCCATAGAGCAGTTGTCGTTGCCCGTAGAAGGGCAGACTATGGATGCCGTTTACGAGGCTATGGCTGGTAGGGTGTCGGGCTTTGGAACAACAAAAAGCGCGGACACACGCCACATAATCGAGCTTGAGTCGCTTATAGCCAAGGGAAAGCGCGATGTAGAAAACCTTCAGAAACGAATACGCGCCGAACGCCAGCTTAACCGCCAGATGGAACTTAACGGCGAGGCTCGCCAGCTGAAAAGACAAATTGCCCAATGGCAAAAAGAACTTGATGAACTGCGTAATGGATAGTTGCGCAACAATTACAAGTTACAGTTACAATTACAATAAAAAATTTAACAATGGAAAGACCAGAAAGATTAGATTTACAATCAGCTGATGGAGCGCAGCTTAACCTCGATGCACTCTATCAGATATGCCCTTCTTGCTTTACGGAAGTGGTTGATAATCAATCTGTTTCGGGGGGTAAAACGTGCCGTCGATTTTAAGGTTTTGCGCCAGCTGCTTGGCGATAATGCGGTTGAGGATGCTCCCGAGGCATACACGTTTAACTGGGTTGGCAAGCAGGCAGCCCGTGCCGAGGTTTTGCGCCCAACAAACAAGACTCTTCGCCCAGTTAAGGAAGATAGCGTTGACTGGGACAATACTCAAAATCTTTATATCGAGGGTGACAACCTCGAAGTACTCAAACTCCTTCAGAAGTCTTATCTCGGTAAGGTGAAGATGATTTATATAGATCCGCCTTACAACACGGGTAACGACTTCGTTTATCACGATGACTTTGCCAGAACACAACAAGAGGAAGATTTATTTGCTGGAAATGTAGATGAATCGGGCAATCGCTATATCAAGAATACAGAATCAAATGGACGCTATCATTCTGATTGGTGCTCTATGATTTATTCTCGATTGATGGTTGCTCGTTCTCTTTTGACAGAGGACGGTGTAATCTTCATTTCTATTGATGATAATGAACAGCGAAACCTTAAGAATCTTTGCGACGAAGTATTTGGCTCATCTAACTTTATTGCTCAATTAACGACAGTTATGAACTTAAAGGGTAATAATGACCAATTTGGTTTTGCAGGAACTCACGAATACACTCTTGTTTATGCTAAGAATTTGTCAAGTATTGATGAACTTAATGGAATATCACTTACACAAGAAGATTTTGAAGAATACACAGAAAAAGATTCTGTTGGAAAATATAAAATTGGAGCTACTTTAATGCGAACTGGGGAAGCTGGTGCACGTAGCAAACGCCCTAAAGGATATTATCCAATATATGTAAGCGCTGATTGCAAATCTTTTGATATTGTAAAGCACTTAGATTCAGATATTGTCGTTTTTCCAAAGACAAAAGAAGGAATAGAAATGTCATGGAGAAGATCTCCAGACAACTTGCATGAAACAAGAAATGAATTTATTATTAAGAAAAATGCGAATGGAATCTCTTTCTATAAAAAGCAAAGACTAGAGGATGACATGAGACGTGGGAAAAAGCCAAAAACTCTGTTCTACAAGCCAGAATATAGTAGTGGTAATGGCACGTCCATAATGAAAACTCTTTTTGGAGGAAGAATATTTGACAATCCAAAACCTGTATCATTAATTCAAGATTTTATTAAAATTGGAACGACTACATCATCTGTTATTCTTGATTTCTTCTCAGGCTCAGCCACTACCGCCCATGCCGTAATGCAACTTAATGCAGAAGACGGAGGCAACCGTAAGTTCATCATGGTGCAGTTGCCCGAAGAAACCGCAGAAGACAGCGAAGCCTACAAAGCAGGCTATAAGAATATCTGCGAAATCGGCAAAGAACGCATACGTAGAGCTGGCAAGAAAATCAAAGAAGAGCATTCAGAAGCAAAAGACCTTGATACCGGCTTCCGCGTATTCCGTGTTGACGAAAGCAACTTCGAGGATGTTGAGCGTACACCAAAGGAATATAATCAAGACCAGCTTGAGCTCTTCTTGAACAACGTCAAGAGTGACCGTACAGACCTCGACCTTCTGTTTGGCTGTATGCTCAACTGGGGCGTTCAGTTAGACTATCCGATGACATCAGAAGAGGTGGATGGCAAAACCATCTATACCGTAAACGATGGCGACCTTGTGGCTTGCTTTGCCGAGAATGTAACGGACAACGTGGTAAAGGCAATGGCAGACAAGCAGCCGTTGCGCGTAATATTCCGCGACAGTTGCTTCGAAAAGGATGCCGACAAGATAAACATCTACGAAACCTTCAAGCAACTCCTTGACTGGAGCGACCAAGAAGTTATAAGTAAAATCAGAGTGATTTAGTCATGCAAATAAGATATAAACATCAACGCTTCCAAGCCGAGGCAGCACGTTGCGTGGCTAACGCCTTTACCGGTCAGCCAAAGAGCGACGGACTGAGCGACCACACCGTTGACCAAGGAAAACGCAAAGACTCGCAGACAGCTATCACGGGCGAGGGTTTTGCACTTGCCGGCTACGGCAACAAAAATGTCATTCTTGCACCAGAAGCCATCTGCGAGAATGTGCGAGCCATTCAGACAGAGCATGGACTGAAGCCAGTTGATAGCTTGCAGACAATTCCGGGGGTGGGCATGGCATTCACCATCGAGATGGAGACAGGTACGGGTAAAACCTATACCTACATAAAGACCATGTACGAGCTAAACGAGCGCTATGGCTGGACAAAGTTCGTGGTGGTAGTGCCAAGCATAGCCATACGCGAAGGAGTGCAGAAGAGCTTTGAGAGTATGCAGGAGCACTTTGCACAGGAATACAACGGCAAGCGTATGCAATACTTTATCTACGACTCAAAGCAACTGAGCAAGATAGACGCTTTTGCCAGCGATGCCGGAATGCACGTGATGATTATCAACACACAAGCCTTCAACTCATCGTTCGACGAAGACAAGAGCAAGGGCGGAAGGGCCGACAAGGCGGCACGTATCATATTTGACAGGCGCGACGAGTTTAACAGCCGACGTCCTATCGACGTGCTCAGCCAATGTCACCCAATCATGATTATTGACGAGCCACAGAGCGTGTTAGGCGTGGATAAGAGCAACAAAACACGCAAAGGTCTGGCTTTGTTCAAGCCGCTGTTTATGTTGCTATATAGTGCCACCCACCGTAAGGACGACATCTATAACATGATGTATCGTCTGGATGCCATAGATGCCTACAACCAGAAGCTCGTGAAGAAGATTGAGGTGAAAGGCATAAAGCAGATAGGCTCTACGGCAACAAACGGCTATGTGTATCTTGAAGAGATAATAATAAGCAAGGGCAATCCACAGGCACGCATCAGCTTTGATGTTAAGACTACAGCTGGCACAAAGCAGACAAGCATAGTGGCAGGCGATGGTTTTAACCTGTATGACCAGAGCGGAGAACTGGCAGAGTATAAAGACAACTTCGTAATAGAGAGTATTGACGGACATGAAGGCTGCGTGCGTTTCCTTAACGGACTTGTATTGCACGAGGGCGATGCCGTAGGAAGCGTAAACGAGGACATTCTGCGAAGAATTCAGATACGCGAGACTATACGCACGCATCTGGAGAGGGAGCGTCAGCTGTTCGGCAAGAATATAAAGGTGCTCAGCCTGTTCTTCATAGACCATGTTGACAGCTATCGCCTGTACGAAGGAGAAGAAACTAAGGGCAAATTTGCAAAGATGTTTGAGGAAGAATACAGAAATGTGGTCTCAGAACTTATGCCAACATTTGGCGACGAGGCTTATCTGCGCTATCTTTCCGACCCTCGCAATGCGGCAGACAAGATTCACCAAGGCTATTTCTCTATGGATAAAAAGGGAAAAGCAGTTGAGTCAAAGGCTAAGGAAGGCGAGAATGAAGAGCGTGCCTTCGACCTAATCATGAAAGACAAAGAACGCTTGTTGTCATTAAAAGAGTCTGTGCGTTTCATCTTCTCGCACTCAGCGTTGAAGGAAGGCTGGGATAACCCCAACGTGTTCCAGATATGCACGTTGAAGAACTCCGACAACGAGACAAAGAAACGTCAGGAGGTGGGACGAGGAATGCGTCTGTGTGTGAACCAAAATGGTGAGCGACAGGATGCCGATGTGTTGGGCGACCATGTGTTTGATACTAATATCCTTACTGTTATAGCAAGCGAGAGCTACGATGACTTTGCTAAGAAGCTACAGACAGAAATGGCAGAGGCTTGTGGCGATAGGCCTATCATCATAACTCCAAACCTCTTTGAAGGAAAGGTATATACAAAGCCAGACGGCACAAACGGACGCTTTGACCTAACGCAAGCTCGTGCCATCTACAATGCCCTTATACGTCAAGAATATGTTGATGACGAAGGAGCGTTGACTGCGGAATATCACGAAGCTAAGCGAAATGGTACACTTGACTTTGGTAAGGTAGACGATATGAAGGATGGCATTATTGCCGCACTTGATACGGTATTCAATCCGTCATCTGTCAAGCCTGATGACGCTCGAGAGCCAAAAGTTGCCACGCTAAACAAGGATAATTTCGAAAAGAAAGAGTTTCAGGAGCTGTGGAAGCGTATAAACCAGCGAACCTACTATCAGGTTAACTTCGATACGTCAGACCTCGTGAAGAAGTCGATAAAAGCTTTGGATGATAACCTGAAGGTGACAGAAATACGTATTGTAGTTGAAGACGGTTCGCTTGAAAGCGTAAAAGACCGTGAATCGCTTGAAGCTGGAGTAGCCATGACTCAAGGAAAAAGCCGTACCATCAAAGTTTCTGAGGCAATAGGCAAGGGAGTAACCTACGACCTTATAGGCAAACTTGTAACTGCGACAGGCTTGACCCGAAAGACGATAGTGGAGATTCTGAAAGGCATAAAGCCTGCTACTTTCCAACTGTTCAAGCTTAATCCTGAGGAGTTCATTATCAAGGCTGGTTTGATTATCAACGACTGCAAGGCTCTTGCCGTTATTCAATGCATCAGGTATGAGAAACTAAACGACAAGTTCTCTACCGACATCTTCACCGAGAATATGCTTCGCGGCAAGTTGGGCATCAACGCCATCGAATCCACCAAGTCACTCTATGACCTCGTTGTGCTCGACAGCATGGGCACGGAGAAAAACTTTGCCGAATCTCTGGAGCACGAAGATGATGTTGTGGTTTATACCAAGTTGCCAAACGGCTTTTACATCAATACGCCGATGGGCAAGTATAATCCCGACTGGGCGGTAGCATTTAGAGAAGGAAGTGTGAAGCATGTCTATTTTATCGCCGAATCCAAGGGTAACGACTTGCAGGGTTCTCAGCTACGTGGCAGCGAGGAAAGCAAGATTGAGTGTGCCCGTCGCCACTTTAAGGCAATAAGCGACAATGGCTATATCTATGATGTTGCCAAGGACTACAAGAGCCTGTATGATATAGTGACGAAGTAAATTGTAAAATGTTCTGACAACGAATATCGAAAGAAATGAAGAGGGCTGTTATTTGTGTGATAGTCTTTTTCATTTCTTTTGTATATACACGGATTTGAGCCAAAGTCAACACAATTATTGTTGTGACTTTTATCCAAGGACCTGCGTTTTTTCTTTAGCGGTAGGATTTCTTGCCTCCTTTCGGTAGCAAGCGAACGGACTTTGAGCGGTAAATTCGGCTTTATATGGGGGACTGTAATCTTGTGTATCTTTTTGAATGATTCGAAGATGTATTGTATCTTGTTGATATGTTGTCTTTTAAGACTGAAAGTTCAGGCGGAAGGTTACAGTTACAGTTGTTACAGTTGTTTTTTTGCCGTTATGATGTACTTGCTTTCTTTATATGTACTCGTTTCGATGTTGTCTTAGATTTGTGAGTATAAGGCTCTTCGTAAAATGTTGGTAAAAAAATATCGAGAAACCCTTTGTTTAAAGGACTTCTCGATGTGTGTGCCTTGTGATCCCGATGGGATTCAAACCCATGACCTTCAGAACCGGAATCTGACGCTCTATTCAGCTAAGCTACGGGACCTTTGTTTTTTTCAAACTCGTGCAAAGATAATTCTTTTTATCCAATAATCCAAATTTTAGTACCAGTCGAGCGTTGACGACATGCTACTCTTTTTCTCGTACTTCAGGGCATCGGCAAGTTCCGAGGCATTGGCGCGAAGCGAGATGTTGTATGATGTGTACGGACCAACCACAAAACTTCCGCTCATGTCGAAACAATGCATGCTTCTGCCAATAGAGCAAGTAGTTGCCGAAATGCGGTGGTTGTTGAAGTCGTAGCCCGAACTGAAACTGAAACTCCAGTTGCTTGAGATTCCAACGTTTCCGCTGAAGTTGAGCGTGTGGGTTAGTTTGTATGGATAGCGGTGCGTGCGCACGTTGAATTTGCTCTTTGTGTGGTCTTTGGCAAGCGATACGCCATACGAGAAACTCAGCGACCACGGCAGTTTGAAAGCCATGTAGCCGTCTTTGTCGGTAGTATCTTCCTTGTGCTTATCCTTTCTTACAACATTTTTCTCTTCGCCGTCCTCGTTAGCATCGTCTGCTTTGTTTTCGGTAGATTCTTGTTCTTTGTCTTTCTTTCCGAAGCCGAACAGTTTGGCGAGTTTCTCGTTGTTAAGGGTGTACGAAATGCTCTGGCTCATTCCCTGATAACGGCCGAAGCGTCCGTAGCTCCATTCGGTACGGTCGCTCAGGTCTCCGTTGTCGTCGTAAGCGTATGTGGCAAATACGGCTGTGGTGCTGAACGTATAGCTCTTAGACAGTTTCAGACGCAGGTTTACGGTCATGTCGCTCCATTTGCGTGTTGTGGCTGCAAAGTTGTAGCCCATGCTTACACCAAGGTTGTCGATAAGGCTAATCTTCTTGTAACCTGTCGAATCCTTGTCCGAGCGAATCTTCATCTCAACGTTGTTGCCTATCGAGAAGTTCATCGAGCTTGACAGACCGCTTCCCGGCGCGCCGTAGAGTGCACCCTCGTAGTAGTTGTACTGCACATCGTTGCCGTTGGCATCCTTGTATGTTCCGTAAACTCCGAATCGCTTGTCGCTGAAATCGGGCGTATAACTGTACGAAACCTGAGGCGTTAGGACGTGGCGTATTGCCACAACCTTGTCGCCGAAAAGTTTGCGGCTCGGAACATAGAAACCGTAGAGCGTAGTATTGGCAGAAATGCCGGTAGAATAGTCGTAAACTCGGTTGAATCCCGTAATTGTATCGCGTTCTACTACGCCCTTGTCCTTGTTGTATTTTTGCTCCACCTTGTAGGTGTACCAGCGTTCGTGATAACTAACTTGCGGACTAACGTTAATGTATTTCAGAAGGCTGAAACTCATGTCGGTGCTGAGCTGATGGTTCATACCATTCTTCCAGTCTTTTGCAAAACTCGAGTGCAGCAGTTTGTCTTCCTTTGTGCTGATGCTGTTAGCCATCTGCATATTGTAGTTTATGCCGATTTTCTCGTACCAGCGTGCGCTTCCGGCCGCCTTCTTGCGCTTGAACGGATAGAACTTAGGAATTCTGAAGTCTACTCCCGGAAGAGACACCTGCATAGAGCTGTCGCGAGTGTTCTGCGAGAGGGTAGAGGTGAGCGAGAGAGTTGCTCCCGTTCCCCACAAGTCGTTAAGGTTGAGCGAGATACTCGAAGCCTTTGTGTTTGATGAATATTCGGCTAGATTATATCTTGCCGAAAGGCTGTTGGCGTTATAACTGCTTGTGTTGAATCTGACACTTGCAGAGAAGCCTATCTTCGGGTTTGCCTTTGCATCCTGACGATGGCTCCAGTTTATCTGAAAGTCGGTCGACTCGGTCTGGTCTATGCCCTTGTCGCCGCTTTTTGTCTTCATGTAACTGGCGTTGAAACTGCCCGAGTAGCGGTATCTCTTAACGTAGTTAGACGATGCCTTCAAGCCCCACGAGCCCTGCGTGTAGATGTCGCCGAGCAGCTTCAGGTCCATGCGGTCGCTTATAGCAAAGTAATATCCTCCGTCGCGAAGATAGAATCCTCGCGTGCTCTCGTCGCCGTATGTTGGCATGATGAATCCGCTCGAATACTTGCTGCTGAACGGGAAGTAGAAGAACGGAACGGCAAGCGGCAGCGTAACATCCTCGACCACGAGCCATGCCGGGCCCGATACCACGTCCTTACCCGGACGCACCTTGGCGCGGCTCAGAGCCAGATAGAAGTGCGGATGCTTTTCGTCGCAGGTTGTATATTTGGCGTGCTCAACATAAAGTTCGTCGTTCGAGCCTTTCTTGGCCCTCTCACTCGTCAGGAATCCGTCGCCCTGCTTTGTGTCGACGTTGGTTATGTAGCCGCGCTTAGTCTTGAAGTTGTAGCTCATAGTCTCGGCGTTGTACGGCGTGTCGCCGTCGGTAAATACCGGCAGACCGTTCATCACTCCGAGCGAGTCGGGCATACCTTGCGCAAATACGGTGCTGCTGTCTATGTTCATCGAAATCTGGTCGGCCTCGAGAGTGATATTCTGATACGAAACCTTGCTTTTTCCATACAGATGGGCAAAGCCCTTGCCAGCCTCGTACACAATTGAGTCGTTTGCCGTGTACTCGACAGGTGCTTCGAGCGGCTGATTTTTTCTGTTCACACCAACAGAGTCGTGCGACAGCGAATCGTTTGCAAGAGAATCTGAACGTATAGCATCTGGCTTTACGGAATCGCTCACCGAAAAATTGTGACGCTCAACCGCAAAACGGGCATTAGACCGTTGCGCCATGAGGAACAACAGTACGAATGATGCAAATATGAATGTTTTTTTCTTCAAAACGTCGGCAAAATTACAACATTTCCTTGTTACCTGCTAATCTTTTAATGATATTTTCTGTGTTACAGAAACATTTTACACCAATTTTCGAACCTCACAATTCCGTCGTCTCCGAATTTTCTGATGCTTTTCAGAGCCTGCTCCGGAGTCTTTACTTTTTTGAGGTTCGACTTGCTGTAAAACTTGTCGGCAAAGCAGATAAGTTGTTCTTCTAACGTTTCGGGAATCAAATCCTTGTGCGGAACCGGCAGATTTTGTTCAACAATCTGCTTGAGCGACAGCCCCGTGCCCGTGTGCCTTTCGCAAACCCTTGCGTGGCGCGGATATCCCTCGGCCTCCATTATTCGTGCGCCAATAGTGCCGTGGCAGATGTAAGGTTCTGTGCCAAAGCATTTTATTCCGGGAGCATCAGTCTCGAAAATGCCTATGTCGTGAAGCATTGCCGCCTCGAAAACAAAGTCTTTGTCTATATCAAATTCTGGATGTTTGTTTGCAATTTCTATAGCCATGTCGGCAACGCACCGGCTGTGGAAAAGCAGAATTTCTTTCAGTTCCGATTCCTCGGGGTAGTATTTGTTAATTATGTCCAGCGGATTCATTTTTTATCTGAAAAATAGAATATTGTGTTAAAACTATGCAGAACAATCTATTCTTTTTGCGGAAGCAAAAGTAACTAAATTATGTCAAAAAGCAGTATTAAAACGAAAAAATGTTATGCAGATTATTAGACTTTTACAAAAAAAATATTATTTTTGCGACATTATACTTTAAATGTTATGTGCAAAAAAATATTCTTATTAGCATTTCTAGCGTTGAATGTGGCATGGAATATGCCTTCATTCGGAGCATCTGCTCCTGCAAGTAAAAAGTTTATCGTAGTTATCGACCCAGGACATGGTGGTCATGACCCTGGTGCTATCGGTTCAACGACACGAGAGAAAGTTATCAATCTATCTATTGCTTTGGAAGTTGGACGCCTAATCGAGAAAAACTGTAGCGATGTAAAGGTCATCTACACTCGTAAGAAGGATGAGTTTGTTCCGCTTGACGAGCGTGCAAACATCGCAAACAAGAACAAGGCCGACTTGTTCATCTCTATACACACCAACTCTCTCCCAAGTGGAAAGATTGCCCGTGGTGCCGAGACTTATACGCTTGGTATGGCCAAGGCCGAGGCAAACCTTGAGGTTGCAAAGAAGGAGAACAATGTAATCCTTGTTGAGGATAACTACCGTGAAAAGTACGAGGGCTTCAACCCAAGTTCGTCAGAGAGTTACATCATGTTCGAGTACATGCAGGACAAGTACATGGAACAGAGTGTCGAGTTTGCTCGCCTTATCCAGAACAAGTTCGTGTCTACTGCAAACCGTGCCGACCGTGGTGTGCATCAGGCAGGTTTCCTTGTGTTGAGATGTACTTCTATGCCAAGCGTACTTATCGAACTTGGTTATATCTCAACTCCTGATGAAGAGCAGTATCTTACATCAGACGAGGGTATCTCAAACATGTCAAAGAGTATCTACGAGGCATTCCTTAACTATCGTCACAACAACGACGGTCGTATCAAGACTGCTACAATATCAAGCAACGACGATGCAATCGTAGGCAGCGTTCCTACTGTTACTGCAACAGCGTCAGAGCCTGCCGTAGCTCCTGCTGCTGCACCTGCTGCTCCAGCCGTTGTTGCTGCTCCGGTTAATCCAAATGCTCCGGGCGCACCGGCACCAGCCGCTCCAGCCGTTGTTGAAGAGCCTGCTCCTGCAGCACCAGCTGCACCTGCCGTAGTTGAGGCTCCTGTTGCTCCAGCTCCAGCCGCTCCTGCTGCACCTGCTGCTCCAGCACCTGCTAAGCCAGCCGCACCAGTTGCTGAGCCAGCTCCAACACCAGCACCAGCTCCTGCTGCACCTGCAACTCCAGAGCCTGCAGCTCCAGCACCTGCAAAACCTGCGGCACCAGCACCGGCTAAGCCAGCAACTCCTGCACCAGCCGCAACACCAACACCGGCAGCCAAGCCAGCCGCTGCCGCTCCTGCTGCAACTCCAGCTAAGCCAGCTGCACCTGCTGTTAAGCCAGCTGCTTCTGGTTCTAAGCCTGTATTCAAGGTTCAGCTTGGTGCTGTAAGCGCTCCAATCAGCAATGCCGATGCTAAGTTCGGACTTACTGGTGTCTCTTATTATAAGGAAGGCGGTATGTATAAGTATACTTACGGTGAAACTTCAAACTTTGATGAAATCCAGAAGTTGAGAACTGAGGCTAATGCCAAGGTTCCGGGAGCATTTATCATTGCATTCCACAATGGTAAGAAGATTCCGGTTGCAGAGGCTAAGGCTCTTCTGAAATAATAAGGTATAAAAACGAAAATGAAATCATCTGCAAAAGAGGTAAAGATTGCTATCACAGCCATAGCTGCTGTTGTTATAATGTTCGTAGGAATAAATTTCCTGAAAGGCATAAACGTATTCAAGTCGAGCAACTTCTATTACGTTGCCTTTGAGAACATTCAGGGTTTAACTGCTTCGAGTCCGGTTTATGCCGACGGTTATAGCATAGGTATTGTCAGAAGTATCAACTATGACTACGAGCATCCCGGCAACGTGATTGTTGAGATTGAGGTAGACAAGGACATGCGAATTCCGAAGGGAACAACCGCCGAACTTGTAACCGAGATGTTGGGAACTGTAAAGATGAATCTGCTGCTCGCCACTAACCCTCGCGAAAAATGCGAGCCGGGCGACACTATCAAAGGTGGCGTAAATGCCGGCGCTCTTGGCGCGGCTGCCAACATGGTTCCCGAAATTCAGGCTCTGTTGCCTAAACTCGACTCGATACTGACTTCTGTTAATACTCTGCTCGCTGATCCTGCGTTGGCCGGCACTTTGCACAATGCCGAAAGAATTACTGCCAACCTCGATGTTACAACTCAGCAGCTTAACAGACTTATGGCAGGCGATATTCCGCAGCTGACAAAAAAGTTAAACGTGATAGCAGGAAACTTTGAAGAGACAAGCGCAAAACTTAAGGAACTTGACGTTCAGAAGACTCTTGCAGGTGTAGACGCAACTCTTGCCAACGTTCAGACTATGACTGACGATTTGAACAAGAAGATGAACAGCAAGGACAACAATATCGGTCTGATGCTTAACGACAGATCGATTTACGACAATCTGAATGCAGCAACGGCAAATGCCGCAAGCCTGATGAAAGATTTGCAGGAGAATCCTAAGCGTTACGTTCACTTCTCTGTTTGGGGAAAGAGCGATAAGAAAAAAAAGTCGGAGTAAAACTTACTCGGCTTAAAGATAAAAATCCCGTGCTTCGATTGTAGAAGTGCGGGATTTTTTTTGTAGTTTTGCAAACTCGAACAAACTTGTAGATTAAAAAGTGCATTAACAGATGAGCAACTTTGATGTAAAACAAATGTGGGAACAATGTCTTGGCATTATCCGGAACAACACTCCTGAACGTGAGTTCACGACTTGGTTCGGAGCCATACAGCCCATAGAATATTCTAACGGCGAACTTATTCTTAGTGCGCCAAGTCACTTTGTAGTTGAACGTATCGAAGCTGATCATCTCGACCTGTTGCGCTTTGCCATCCAGAAGGTTTTTGGAAAGGGCACAAAACTTGAATACCGCGTACTTGCCGACAAGAAGAACAATCTTACTGTCGATGTGGAGGCTACTAAGCGTACTGTATTCAAGGAAGAACTTAAGAAGCCTGAGATTACGAATCCGAACGAGAAGCCTGTGCTCCGTCCGCTCGATCCTCGTCTTAACCCAAACTACAATTTCGAGAATTTCATCGTTGGAGGCTGTAACAAACTGCCTCGTTCGGCCGGCGAGGCTATTGCCGAGCGTCCTGCCGATACGGCGTTCAACCCGTTGTTCCTTTACGGCCCTCCGGGAGTGGGAAAGACGCATCTTGCCAATGCCATCGGTATAAAGATTAAGGAACGTTATCCCGAAAAGCGCGTACTCTATGTTGCTGCGCATGAGTTTCAGGTGCAGTATACCGATTCTGTCAGAAACAATACTTTCAACAACTTCATAAACTTTTATCAGAGTATTGACGTGCTGATTCTTGATGATGTTCAGGAGTTTGCCTCTGCGTCGCTTGTGAAGACGCAGGACACGTTCTTCCACATCTTCAACTATCTGCATCAGAACAGAAAGCAGCTGATTCTTACTTGCGACCGTCCGCCGGTAAAATTGCAGGGAATGACGGACCGACTTCTGTCGCGTTTCAAGTGGGGATTGCTGGCTGAAATTTCGCGTCCCGACGTGGCTTTGCGAAAGGAAGTTATACACAGCAAGGTGCATCGCGACGGATTGCATTTCTCGGAAGAGGTAATCAATTATATCGCCGAGAATGTTGATGAGAGCGTGCGCGATTTGGAAGGCATCATAACATCGCTCATGGCGCGTGCAGCCGTGTTTAATCGCGACCCAGACTTGACGATGGCAGAGAACCTTGTGCATCAGATTGCAACTCTCTCGAACAAGCCGATTACCGTCGATGACATCATTACGAAAGTATGTTCGTATTACAACATCGAGCCGAAGGAGATTCAGACTCCAAGCCGAAAGCAAAAGGTGGTTCAGATTCGTCAGATTGCCATGTATCTTTCGCAGAAGTACACCGACACGTCGCTGTCGCGCATCGGTACGATGATTGGAAAGCGAAACCACGCAACCGTGCTTCATGCAACGAAGATAATCTCGGGCTTGCTTGAAAACGACAAGCAGTTGCAGAAGGATATGCAGGAAATAGAGGCTCTGGTGAAGCAGAGATAGATATAAAACGAAATCAACCGTTTCATTCGTTCAGGAAGATGATGAAACGGTTGATTTTTTATTTCCGGGAGTTCTTTCAGAAACCTTGTTTCTTTACAAAGTCCCAAAGAGTTTTAGAGAGAGCCTCGTTGTCCTTGCGGGTGTATCGGCAATCGGTAAACACTTGCGCAAGGTTCTCTTTCTTGTTTATTCTTACAAACTCCTTGTTCTCTTCGAGAGCCTCTTTTGCCGAATAAATCTGGTCTATCTGCTCGGCTGAGTAGTCGTGATATGTCTCATTGTGCATGATGGCTTCGACAGGAAGACGGTCGCTCTTCTTTGCATCCTCGGCTGGGTATCCAACCGTGATGGTTGCAACTGGCACGACGAGCTTCGGCAGATTCAGCACCTTCGAGATGGTTTCGGGCATGTATACCGTTGTGCCGAGATAGCATGTGCCAAGTCCGGCAGCCTCGGCAAGAACGGTGACTGTTTGGGCAAACAGGAGAGTGTCTTGAACGGCATTCATGAACGACAGGAAGTTGTCGTATCCGGCATCGGCGTTGCGTTGTTCGCACCACTTTGTAAAGCGGTTGAAGTCGGCGCAGAATGTCATAACTACAGGTGCGCCAGTAACCATTGGCTGGTTGAAGTGCGCTGGTGCCAACTGCTCTTTAATCTCCTTGCTTCGGCTCACTACAACGCTGTAGAGTTGCATATTTCCCATCGTTGGAGTCTGCATAGCCTCCGCGATAATCTCGTTAAGCAGAGAAGCCTCAATATCTTTGTCCGAATACTTGCGTATTGAACGTCTGTTTTTTATGCTATCCATAAATTGTTTTGATTGTTTAGAGCACAAAATTAGCACATTTTTTTGTAATTTTGCAGAACTCTAATCAAAAGAACTAAGATTGTGGCTAAAACACTTACATTTGACGAGGCTTTTGCTGCTGCCCTGAAATATTTCGGCGGAGACAATGTTGCATCCGAGGTCTGGGTGAAGAAATACGCCCTGAAGGATTCGGACGGAAACGTGTGCGAACTTACGCCCGACGAGATGCACAGGCGCATGGCGAAGGAAATCGCCAGAGTTGAGGCTCGCTATCCTAATCCTGTTGATGAGAGCGAGATTTTTGGTCTGCTCGAACATTTCAGATATCTTATTCCTGAATCGCGACTGATGTCGGGCATCGGCAATAACTATGTTGCCGAGTCGTTGTCGAGCTGCTTTGCCATCGGACTTAAAGGTTCGTCGGATTCGTACGGCGCAATTATGCACATCGACGAGGAACAGGTTCAGCTTCTGAAACGTCGCGGCGGAGTGGGGCACGACCTCAGTCAGTTGCGTCCCAAAGGCTATGCCGTCAAGACATCAAACTTGACTTCTATCGGACTTGTTCCGTTTATGGAGCGGTATTCAAATACGGCGCACGAGATAGCTCCCAAGGGTTCGCTTGTGCTTTCTCTCTCTGTCCGCCACCCTGAGGTCGAGGCGTTCATCGGCATGAAAAACGCCGCTACGAACGTGGCTGTGAAGATTGATGATGAGTTTATGAAGGCGGTAATCAATAATCGCCAGTATGCCCAGCAGTTTCCGCTCGATGCGCAGACTCCGGTCGTAAAGCAGCATATCGAGGCTACTGATTTGTGGCAGATAATGATGCACAATGTGATGCGAAGTGCTCAGCCCGAAATCCTTTTCTGGGACAGAATAACGCGCGAAAGCGTATCTGACTGCTACGACGAGTGCAGAAGCATTTGTACCAATCCGTCGGGCGAGATTCAGCTGAGCGCGTACGATTCGTGCCGGTTGCTCGTGATGAATCTGTATTCGTATGTTCAGAATCCGTTCTCGTCGTCGGCATCGTTCAACTACGAACTTTTCGACCGTCATGCGCGAATCGCCCAAAGAATAATGGACGACATAGTAGACCTTGAACTCGAAAAGATAGAGCATATTCTTGAGAAAATAGACGAAGACCCCGAGAGCGACGAGGTAAAATATACCGAAAAGCGACTTTGGGAAAAAATATACGAAAAGACGAAACTCATACGTCGCACGGGCATCGGATTGCTGGGCGAGGACGAGACTGTTGCGGCGATGAATCTTCGCAACGGTTCGCACGATGCTGCCGAATTTTTTTCTGGTGTTTACCGCAACCTTGCCTTGTCGGTTTATTCCTCATCGGTTCGGCTTGCAAAAGAGCGCGGCGCATTCGGCATATATAACAGCGAGAAGGAGGCTGAAAATGCCTTCATAAACCGCATAAAAGATGCAGATGCTTCTCTGTTTGTCGAGATGCAGAAGTATGGCAGACGAAACATATCATGCTTGGCGTCAGTCCGTTCCGAGAAGAAAAGTCTTGCGGCGTTGGCTCATCTGCCTGTCATTCAGGAGCGTGAGGGCAACGACGGTATTGCAAAACTAAAACTTTACGGAGAGTTGCAGAAATGGTCGGATCATGCCGTGGCTGTCGACATCGCGCTTTCTTCGAAGGCTGATGAAAATCTGGCAGGCAAACTTTATATCGAGGCTTGGCGCAACGGGTGCTGGGTTTGTAATGTGCGTTGCGAGAAAAACGAGGAAACAGAGCCGATGTCAAAGGATTCCGTGGTGTTCAAGCAGCCGATAATAACCGAGGTTCGTCCGCAGTCGCTCGAATGTGATGTGGTAAGATTTCAGAATAACAAGGAGAAATGGGTGGCTTTCGTAGGATTGCTCGACGGCTATCCTTACGAGATATTCACAGGTTTGCAAGATGATGAGGAAGGCATCGTTCTGCCAAAATCCGTTACCAAGGGAAAAATCATAAAGAACGTTCTGCCCGATGGCACAAAACGATACGATTTTCAGTTTCAGAACAAGCGCGGCTACAAGACAACCGTCGAGGGGCTGAGCGAGAAGTTCAACAAGGAATATTGGAACTACGCCAAACTTATCAGCGGCGTGCTCAGATACCGAATGCCTACGCACTATGTAATAAAGCTCGTTGGCTCTCTTCAACTCGAAAGCGAGAGCATCAATACATGGAAAAACGGTGTTAAGCAGGCTCTCAAGAAGTACGTCGTAAACGGAACGGAGGCGAAGGGCGTGATGTGTCCAAACTGCGGAAGCGAGTCGCTTGTTTATCAGGATGGAAATCTAATCTGCAAGGAATGTGGAGAAATAAGATAAACCAATGAAAATGAATACTTTTGTACATCTTAACAAGATAAAGATATTTGCCCGTCATGGGGTTTTGCCGCAAGAGCAACTCACAGGAGCATATTTCTATGTAAGCTTGAGAATAGGCTACGATTTTTCCGAGGCTATGCAGACCGACAATCTGGCAGGAACGATAAGTTATGCCGATATTTTTGAGATAGTAAGACAGGAGATGGCAGTTTCGTCAAAACTTCTTGAACATGTTGGCGGACGCATCGCAAACCGCATCAAGAACGAGTTTCCGCATATAACGAGCATCGAACTCACCATCGACAAGGAGAATCCGCCGATGGGAGCTGAATGTTTGGCGGCTGGCATCGATATAAAGATTGAATACTAACTAAATATTAAAACATATGAAACTAAAGTTTATTGCACTAATGTGCGTTGTAGCGGCATTGTTTGTCTTTGTTTCGGCTACGAAAGATGATGTTGTGACAATCCATACCATCGGCGATTCTACGATGGCAAACAAACCGCTCGACAAGGGTAATCAGGAGCGTGGATGGGGACAGGTTCTGGGCGAGTTCTTCAATCCCGACAAGGTGGTTGTAAAGAACTACGCGGTGAACGGCCGAAGCAGCAAGAGTTTCATCAACGAAGGCAGATGGGACGAGGTTCTGAAGAATATTAAGCCGGGCGATTACGTCTTTATTCAGTTTGGACACAACGACGAGAAACCGAAGGAAGACCGCCATACAGACCCGGGAACAACTTTCGATGCCAACCTTCGCAAGTTTGCAATCGAGGCAAAGGAGAAGGGGGCGATTCCTGTTCTCTTCAACTCAATTGTCCGCCGAAATTTCGGACACAACAAGAACGCCGTTGCCAACGACGATTATCGCAAGGCTAAGGCTGATGATATAGTAGAGGGCGATACGCTCATCGATACTCACGGAGCATACCTTGACAGTCCGCGAAATGTGGCAAAAGAACTCGGTATCGTCTTCATCGACCATAACAAATTGACACACGATTTTGTTCAGTCGCTTGGTCGCGAAGGCTCGAAAAAAGTTTACATGTGGATTGAGCCAAATACTTGCGAGGCGTGCCCAAATGGTCGTCAGGACAACACACATCTTAATGTCTGGGGGGCTCACAAGGTGGCAAACCTTGCTGTTCAGGAAATAGCAAAGAAGATTCCTGCGCTGAAGAAGGCGGTAAACAAAAAAGTGTGCAAGCAGTATAACAAATAATAGCAATTATGGACGTAAAGATAGAGGATTCGTGGAAGCAGCATCTTGCCGCAGAGTTCGAGAAACCGTATTTTGGCGAGTTGGTAAACTTCGTTAGGCAGGAGTATGCGCAATACCGCATCTATCCGCCGGGAAACCTTATTTTCAACGCTTTCAACCTTTGTCCGTTCGACAAGGTGAAGGTTGTGATTCTTGGTCAGGACCCTTATCACGGACCGGGACAGGCTCACGGCTTGTGCTTTTCGGTTAACGATGGTGTTCCGTTTCCTCCATCTTTGCAGAATATCTTCAAGGAAGTAAGCAACGATACAGGCAAGCCTGTTCCGCAGTCGGGCAATCTAACCCGATGGGCACAGCAGGGTGTATTGCTTCTCAACACAACGCTTACAGTTCGCGAGCATCAGGCTTTCTCTCATGCCGGAAGAGGGTGGGAAACCTTTACCGATGCCGTAATCTCTCTTCTTAACTCGCAGAGACAGAATCTTGTGTTTATTTTCTGGGGCTCTCCGGCGCAGAGGAAAGGCGCATTTGTCGACCGCAATCGTCACTTGGTGCTGACATCTCCGCACCCGTCGCCGCTGTCTGCTTATCGCGGATTTTTCGGCAATTCTCACTTTTCGAAAGCAAATAGTTACCTTTTAGAGCACGGTGAAACACCTATTGAATGGTGATGATGTGATAAAATGTAATATCTATAAAGTTATTTGTGTGAATTGTGAAAAATAATTAAAGAATTTGCATCATTTTGATAAATAATACTTATCTTTGCAACGCTAAAACGAAGAGCGACAAAAGAAATTTAAAATGAGTATTATTAAACCAGCTGACTATAAGTCACTGCTCGACATCAAACAAACAGAGCAGGGGATAAAGAAGATTAAGGACTTCTTTCAGATGAACCTTTCTACAGAGCTGCGCCTGCGTCGCGTCACAGCTCCTCTGTTTGTGCTAAAAGGACTAGGCATTAACGACGATCTTAACGGAGTTGAGAGAGCAGTTACTTTTCCTATCAAGGCACTTGGCGATGCCAAGGCCGAGGTGGTACATTCGCTTGCCAAGTGGAAAAGACTCACTCTGGCTGAATACGGAATCGAAACCGGATACGGACTATATACTGACATGAATGCCATTCGTGCCGACGAGGATTTGGATAATCTCCATTCTCTCTACGTCGACCAGTGGGATTGGGAGCGAGTAATCTCTAAGGAAGACAGAAACATCGATTTCCTTAAGAAGATTGTTCGCCGAATCTATTCTGCCATCGTCCGCACCGAGTATATGACGTGCGAGATGTATCCTCAGATTAAGCCTTTCTTGCCTGAAGATATCCACTTTATCCATGCTGAGGAGCTATTGCAGATGTATCCAAATCTCTCTCCACGCGAGCGTGAGGATGAAATCTGTAAGAAATACGGTGCTGTTTTCATTATTGGAATCGGTGAGAAACTGTCTGACGGAGAGCCACATGACGGCCGTGCTCCAGATTACGACGACTATTCAACTCCTAATTCCGAAGGTTACAAAGGCTTGAATGGCGATATCCTCATCTGGTATCCTGTTCTTGGTAGAGCACTCGAGCTTAGTTCTATGGGAATCCGTGTAGACAAGGATGCTCTTCTCCGACAGTTGAAAGAGAGCGGCAAGGAAGAACGCAAGGAGTTGTATTTCCACAAGATGCTTCTCAACGATAAACTTCCGCTTTCTATTGGCGGCGGAATTGGTCAGAGCCGTTTGTGCATGGTAATGTTGCACAAGGCACACATCGGCGAGACTCAGGCAAGTATCTGGCCTGATGAACAACGCGAGGAATGTGCAAAATACGGAATGCACCTTATATAATATAAAGAATAGGGCGGTACTTTTTTGAGTATCGCCCATTTTTTATGCTTTGAAGATTCTTTTAATTGTCGTTTTTATCTTTAATAATAGGTGCAGAGTCTGATTCAAACTACTCCACAAGACTTCGTTTACCGTTGCTTTGAAACCTAAGAAATGACGGTATTGCGCAATTTCGTAGTTGATGTATGTTATTCCGCCATTACGCTTGATTGTCAGAATATTCTTGAGGTCGAAACATGTCGCAAGTATCTCTTCGCCAAGTAGTTGCTCTTCTTCCGATGGCAGCATGTATGTTCCGTCTTCTTTTTTTAGGTGCTCCTTGCTTAGTCCGAAATAATGTATTAAAATGGAGTTGAATGCGTTTGCGTATTTTATCACAAGTTCATCTTTTGTTTCGAGGATATGCTGAATGCCGTATGTCGAAACATATTGATTCCAATCGCAAATCATGTGCATCTTCAGTCCGGTATGCGTGAGATGATAGATGTTATGCAGAATCGTGTACATGCAGTAGAATTTTGCCTTGTCGCCAACATGTTTTTTCAGATAACTATAGCGTTTTTTGCTACTTAGCGTTGGGTATCGCTGTACAATCTGCTTGTGCAGTTCTATCTCAACACCGTTGATTCTTACATTGTCGTGTTTCTCGATAAATGTGCCTACTTCAACCTTTATTCCATTGGCTTTCAGTAACTTCATTGCGAGTGAATAGTCTTCCACATAGAAATCTATGTCGCCAAGTTTTCTGTGCGATGGAGTCTTGTACAATTGTGCTATGTCCGTTCCTTTTATTACATGCGAGCGCACGTTGCCACTTTGCATAATCTTTCTTAAAGCCAGTATTGTCTGCAAATGAATGGCATAAAGTTTCTCCGTCTTGTCTCTAAGATAGATGAACTTCAGTTTTGTGCGCAGAGGCGGTTGTATTCCGTTTTTTTCAATGCTATCAAGAATTAGCGGTCCTACGCACTGTTCGTACGCTTGTTCGTAAAAACTGTCCCAAAACTCTTGTGTGTTGTCGGCAAAGAGTTTCTCGTCCGCTTTGTTGTCGTTAAGGATTGCTCCCAACAGGTTGACTATAGCTAATTGTACTTTTTCCATTATAGTTATAATTCAAGTTTGCTAAGATATCCATAATTTTTATCATGTGCAACACATGAGCGCTTTATTTAATATTTTTTTAGATTTTGAGGTCTTGTTAAGAATTTATTTGAAGGTTGATCGTTTGAGGTTGTGAAATATATTTGACCCCTTTATTTGATGTTGTAGAATGGTGTGCTTACTGTGTGTTTAATAATGCTTTGTAAATATGTTAAATAACTTACCTTTAGTGAAGTATGTGCGAATAATCTTTACATGGATAATATTGTATTGCTAAATATTTTTTTACGAAAAAAAACATAATATATAGCATATATCATAAATTTTTTGTATCTTTGCCGAAAATATAAGAATCTATTAATTCGATTGATATATGAAGAATTTATTACTTTCATTTATTTGCTTGATGCTTTGTGCTCCTCTATGCACTAAGGCACAGGTAAACGTGTCTACTTCAGCTCAGTTGAAGGATGCTTTTGCTGAGTATAGCAAAATATCTCAATATCAGACTGCTTATGATAATGCTGTGGCAAAAGTTAATAGCATTCAGGGACAGTTGGAAAACACTCAGCAACTTGTTACTGTGGAGGTGTATGACGAGTTGACTTCACAGTGTTATGATGTATATGCAGAAGTAGAATCGGCATCAGATTTAAGTTCAACTACTGAGATAAATAATAAACTGAAAAATGTAAAGTTGTATCTTCAGACGGTGAATTTAAAGTCTCTTTCTGATGATGCATGGGATGCATACTATGATTGGATAGACGAAAATGGTTATGAAGATGACGATGAGTCTATAGATGCATTTTTAGCATTGGAAGGTAATGAACAGTATGCTAAAATAGTAAGCTATTATAATGTTTATCCTGTAAATCCAAATTTACTAAATGGTGCGACTGGAGAACAGAAGAGTGCTTATGATGTTTTTAGAACTGTAAGAAATAAAGAATTTTATCTGTTCTATAGAACTAAGATAGGTGCAAATTTTACTACTGATAAGGAGGCAAATAATGGTATTGGTAATGTTAATGGTTTTTTGAAGGCTATAGCAGTTGTAACAAAACTCCAGAGTGATGCTTTAAATAATACTTTAACAACAACTGTGCAAGAAAATCCAATTTATGTACAGTTGTCAGAAAAATTGGAAGATGCTAATGCTGAAAAGACTGCAGCGTATGCAAATCTTGATAATGCAAACAATGCAGCGGAAATCAATATTGAGGCGTCTTTCGCTACAGATGCATATATTAGTAAGTATGGCGGAACAATAAATGGTAATGCAAGAACACTTACTTTAACTAATGAGGCTTTGATTGGTACTCTTTCTGCTAATGGTAAGGTGAATAATCTTTGTGTTGCTAATGCTGTGATTGCGCGCTCAAATGATGGAAACTATAAAAATTGTTGTACTGTAGGTGATAATATTATTGGCTATGTTGGTAATGACGGCGTAACATATAGTTCTTTGCTTGCTTTGGCAGCTGATATGAATATGGTTTATGGTTGTGATGTAAATAATCCTACATCTTTGGTTCCGGTAACTCAGAATACTAAGGTTTATAAATATGCATATTATGCTTTGACTTCAAAGAATGTTAAGAAGACTGGATATGTAAATAGTGTTGGTGGAAGCCTTGTTGGTAAACCAACTCTTAATGATAATGAATTCTTGATTCTAGAGTCGGAAAATACCAATACAGCCATAACTGAGAAAAATATAATTGAAAATACTTCTGAAAATGGTTATGTTTGTAATTATTGTTATTTGACTGATTCAAAAGAATTTTACGCTCCTGTAGCATTTACTGCAACGAAGTTGGATTACAGCCGTTCGTTTAGTGCCGTTTGGTCATCATTGATTTTGCCATTTGAAGTTAATTCTACGGTCCTTGAGAAAATAGGTGTAAGTCGTGTAAATGAATTTACTTCATACGAGAATCATGTTTCTACATTTACTACTATTCAAGGTGGAATGGAAGCTTATACACCTTATATTATTTTCCCTTCTTCTTCAGGTAAGGTGTTTAGTAATATTGAGGATGCAGTATTCCCGAAGTCTCCGTCTACAGATTTGACTAGACTTGGTAATAATGGATATTTCTATGGAAACTTAGGTCCAAAGCAGGAGGCTATTAACCATATTTCTGATGGTGAGAAGTATAATGTTTATGGATTCAATACAAAGAATCAGATGGTTCGTGCTCTTGGTACTTCGTATTTCTCAGCGTTCCGTTGTTATTTGAGAGCTATCGAGTCTGATGGTGCAGAGGCAAAGGTTCGAGTCGTATTGCGTGATGAAAATGGTAATATGCTTGATGGTGAAACAACTGCTGTAGATGCTGTTTCTACTGAAAACTTTACAGTATCAGGTGCTAATGGCGTGATAGTTGTAAATTCAGATAAGTCTCAGAATGTATTAGTTTATACATCTGCAGGTAAACTTGTTAAGTCCGCAGAAGTTGCTGAAGGTGAGACTACTATAACTGTAAATCCTGGAATGTATATTGTAAACGGACAGAAGGTATTGGTTAAGTAATTAGAATAAAATATAGAAGGTTTGGGGTAAAAAACTGCCTCAATCCTTCATTGAGATATTATAGTAAACAAGTGATAATCTTAAATAATAAATGTATGTTAGATAAAATTGAATATGTAAAACCAGAGTTGTACACCATAGAGATGAATGACATCGTTTTAGCTGGTGCATCAGCTTTCGATAACACTGGCGGAGATCCTATCGATTCTGGCGATTTCAACTCTAAGGGCCGTGGTGGTAATGGCGGCGGTATGTGGAAGTATATGGATGATGAGAAATAATCAAATTAATATAATAAAGAGGGCGGGAGTGTAAACTTCTGCCCTCTTTGTTATAAAGGTTTAGTTTGTGTCATAAAAATCGTGAAGAAATCATTCTACACGATTTTTGAATTCAGTTGAAGTCTATTATTTCATCGTTGTTTGAATCATCGGAAATAAAAGTTACGTCTTGGGATGAATTTAGAAGTTCAACCCTTTCGATTATCTCCTGAGTTTTGATTGTTGGTTTAATATATGTACTTTTCATAATTGTTTGGGTATAAATTATTAAACAATAGTGTCTTTTTGCAAAAATACCTTTAACTTTGTATTGTTGCAATATTTAGTTGCAAAATATTTTGTTTTAGTCGCATATTTTGACAATAAATAAAGATTGGTTATGGAACAAATTCACGGACATGAGGTCCTGCACATGATGGAAGGAAACGTGTATAGCGAAGCATCGTTGAGACAGGCTATAATAGCCCGATTTGGTGCAAAACAACTGTTTTATACATGTTCGGCATCGGAACTTACGGTGGACGGTCTTATCGAGTTCTTGAAAGAACATGGTAAGTTTAAACCTGTTGGCGACTGCTTTACTGTTGACGAAACCAGCGTTTGCAGTAATGAGTAAAAACAAACGGCTGTTATCATGATTAGTGTTAACAGCCGTTTGTTTTGTTATATCAAAAATCCTTTTTGTAGTTTTTGTAGACGGCAGCTGTAACGGCGAATGTTACGAGGCAGAAAAGCATTACGATATTGAAGAACATTGGGTAGCCAACATTTGTGCTAATATAACCTGAAATCATGCCCGGAAGCATTACGCCGCCAAGATATTGCCCTGCTGTACAGATGCTGAAAACGGCTGTGCTTCGTTCGCCTCTTGAGAAAGTGACCAGATATAGCGTATAGGCGGCAAAGCCCAATCCGTAGCCAATTTGCTCGACGCAAAGACAACTGCCTATAACATACAGATTGTCGGTTGGAAAGTAACTTAGGTAAACATAGACGATATCTGGCAGCGTGATGCACAAAACAAGCGGCCACAGACATTTTTTCAGACTCCATTTAGATACGGCCCAACCGCCTATTATTCCGCCAAGGAGAAGGCCTATAACGCCCAGTGTTCCGCTTACAAAGCCGTAATCTACGTTAGACATGGCAAGTCCGCCTTCTTCGGTGCTGCGGGTAAGGAAGAGTGGAACGATTTTAGTAAGCAATCCTTCGGGAAGGCGGAAAAGAAGAATGAAGCACAATGCCGAGATGATGTTCGGTTTGGTGGCAAATACCTTAAGTGTTTCGACAAATTCCTTGACTTGAATGTGGAAGTTGAACGACTCGTGCGTTGTTTTTTCGACATTTGGCAAAACGATAGTGTGATACAAGCCCAGCAAGCCCATCAAACCACCTAGGATGAGGAATATTGTCGACCATGACATCTGAGCGCCGCTATCGCCCTCAAAAACGTCATTCTGAAGCCATCCGGCAAGCATAACCAATCCGCCCTGACCGATAATCATGCCGATGCGGTAAAACGTGTTGCGAAGTCCGACGTACAGTTCCTGTTCTTTGTCCTTGAGTCCGATGATGTAAAAACCGTCGGCGGAGATATCGTGTGTGGCACTTGCAAACGCAATAATCATGAAAATAGCCAGAGTTCCCTGAAGCCAGAACGATGTTGGAATGGTGAATGCCACCAGCGCAAGCGTAATGCCCATCAGAAACTGCATGGACAGAATCCACCAGCGTTTAGTCTTTATATTGTCGATAATCGGACTCCATATTGGCTTTATAACCCACGGTAAGCCCATCCATCCGGTGTAGAGCGTAATCTGCTCGTCAGAGAGTCCGAACTCCTTGAACATAATGACGCTAACAATCATTACGGCGGTAAAAGGCAGTGCCTCGCCGAGATATAGCGATGGAATCCATTCTAACGGTTTGTTGCTCATGATTTTGCGAGTATGATGTTAGTAAAGTTTCTTTATCTGAGCCTTGCGATAGTAGTGCATCAGAATCTCGTTGTATTTGTAGCCTTCTTCGCCCATCACCGCTGCGCCAATCTGGCAGAGACCAACGCCGTGTCCCCAGCCTGCGCCGGTAAGCGTGAAATTCTGCGGAATGCCGTCGACGACTTCGCCCTTGTCTACAACGAAAGCCGAGCTGAACAGATGAGAATCGCTCAGGGTGCGGCGTATTTCGAGTTCCTTTCCGATGATGTATGTCTTCTTTGTTCCGACGATTTTCAGTTTTGAAATTCTGCCGCTCTTTCCGCGTTCGATAGGAATGAGGTCGATGATTTCGCCGTAGTCCTCCTTCTGCTTTGTTCTGATGAGGTTGGCGATGCGCTCTTGCGAGAGAACCTCCTTCCAACGGTAGAAATTGGTTGTTTCTTGGTCGTATGAGTTGAGAACCTGCGACAGAATGGCTACGTTGTGAGTGTTGCAGAATGCTTTAGGCGCGCTGCGAATCCATTTCTCGGCATTCTCCTCGACTGTGAGGTCGGGAATTTCGCTGTTGTCGCTGTCGTCGCGGACAGGCTCAAGATAGTTCTTGTGCTCGTTCTGCCAGCAATATTCAAACTCCTCGCTTATGCCTCCGCAGCACTTACTGAAACGTGCGTCGCAAATCTCCAGTCCTTCCTTCAGAATCTGCCCCTTTGTGGCTTCTACAGCCTCTACAACCGTCTGGTTGTTTGCCTTTGTTATGCCTTGGTAGCGTTGGCAATGGTCATCGGCGCAGACATCAAAAATCGTGTGGTCTTCGCGGTCGTACCACTTGATGTATTCAGTTTCGGTCTTGGCAAACGAGAAGAATCCGCCGTCTTCCTTTTTCTTCTCATTCTGATTGCGCTTCTCGATTTGTGCAAGCAGCCAACTGCGCGAGATTACGGCGTGAGCCTTCAGAAATTCGAGAGCCGATGTTGCCTTCATTTCTGAGGAAATGACGCTGATGAGGTAGTCTTCGACTGGAAGAATGTTGATGGCGCAGATTTTTCCTTCGTGAACGACGAGTTTCAGAGTACCGCTGAAAATCTGCGTTTCCTTTCGCTCCCAGTGGAAGTTTATGCCGATGGTTACGTCGTAGAGCGAGAACGACGCTTTCTTCTCCTGAGGCACGAATGTGAGTTCGCGGTAGAGGTTGTTGTTCCAAAGAATTCCGCCTTCGCTGAACGAGACGCTCTGTTCGCCCGAAATTATTTCTCCTTTTGCCAAATATTTGTTGTTCAGCGCAAAACGGATTTCGTTTCCGCTGACTATGCCTACACTAACTTCTGGTTCTTTCATAACTTGTTGAAAATCTTGTTTCTATAAAGAAAACGAGATTTTTATGTATTTATTTGTTTAGTTCGTTGATAACTTTTTTTATCTCTTCTTCTGAAAGCGAAACTTCCTTCAGAATTCCGTTTGCCTCATCAGCTGTCAGACCGTGGAAATCTTCCTGTCGTGGAGTGATGATGAGTCCGCCCATATCTATCGTTCCCGGACTTACGAGACGCTGTTTTTCGCCCGTTGCTGAATAGCATTCCGGGCGATGCTTCTTGCGAGGGAAGACGATGATAATCTCATGACTTTCGTTTCGCCAAGCCATCACGTTTACGGCAGGTTCAGTCTGCCCCTCTGGCAGCGGAAGCGCGCTGTAAAGTTCTTCGAAAAGATAGAAACTTGTTCCCTTGCTCGCCTCGATGGCGAAGGCAGGACAAGCAAAATCTGTTATCTGATAAAGGCAGCTCGAGAACGTGCCCTTTATGAATTTTGCGTTGTGAATGTGGCGATACCAGTTCTTCTCGATTGGCACCGAGCCACGCAGTCCGCCTTGGAAATGGGCATGGTCGGGAGCCGATGCGCCGCACAGCGGACCGTTGTAGAAGATGAAATAGTCGGGCGAGATGCTCCAGAGCAGCTGCGTAAACTGCGCGTAGTGGTCGAGAATCTGCTGTGGCTTGTGCTCGCAGAAACTGAATGTGAAGTGATTCTTCAGAATTGGGAACGGATTAACCAAAGCGTTGAAATCTGTGCCTGTCTCGAACGAAATCTGCTCGGCTGGGCGGTTCTCGTCGCAGAGGAAGCAAGGTCTGTCGGCGATGGCTTTCTTGTCAATCTTTGCGCCAGTCGAAACGATTCGGGCAGGATTGAACTGAACCGAGATGTTCTCGTCGAGCGGCTTTACCATCACGTTGTCGAGTTCAGCCACGCGCTTCTTGAAATCGTCCCAACATTCAGTCTGATTTATGAAATCCTCGGTCAGGTCGATTGGCTCAGCCTCTCGCACAAGCTCCTCGCCGTAGAGGTTGAACTCGCTGCACATAAGTTTTCGTGCGCATAGTTCGATGGTGCGGAGTTTGTCCTTGTATGTGTTGTTCTTGTTCTGCTTCTCGATGCTCAGATTTGCGTCGGAATTGCCGTCCCAGCGTCGGCAGAGATAGAGAACGTCGAATATTCGCCCTATGCGGTAGTCTCTCGACAGAGTGATTCCCATGGCATAATCTTCGCCGTAGCTTGTGTTTGGGAAAGGCGTGTTGCGTACGATGCTTGTTACGAAGGCACGCGGCGCGCCAAGTCCGTTTATGCGCAGGGCATTGTTGTGACCGTTCTCGTCGGTCCATTCCTCGTGGTCAATCACGCCCGGAGGCAGAGTCTCGAGCTGGAAGTTGCACATTCGGTACGAGCCTATTACCATTGCGCACTGCTCCTCGCGGAACTTGTCTACGATGCGCTTAAGCGTGCTGTTGTCGCTGTAAAGGTCGTCAGAATCGAGTTGGACGGCGTAGCATCCGCATCGTTCATCGTTGATGGCTCTGTTCCAGCATCCGCCGATGCCAAGGTCGTCGCGTTCGGGAATGATGTGAACCACTCGCTCGTCGCTGAAAGAGTCGATGGCTTCGGTCGTTCCGTCGTCCGACAGATTGTCGACAATGAGGATGTTGAATTTGAAGTCGCATTCCTGCGTGAGAACGCTGTTTATGGCATCTTTTATCGTTTTTACGCGATTCTTGACTGGTATAATGACACTCGCCACCACCGGAAAATCATCTTCGCAAACCTCGGCATTGTCGGTGCGCGGAGGCAGATATGCGTTTATGCTCTTCAGATAGTCGGTGCAGGCGATTTCCATCTCAATCTGCACGTCTCTGTTGCGCGGATTAACGTAGTCGAACTGCTTCTCGCCGCTCGTGCGTTTGTCTGTCTCATCTTCGGTGTATAGACATTCGTTCAGATGAAGAATTTTCGTGTACGGAATGGCAAGTCGGGTGGCATACCATCCGGCATATTTGAACGAAGTGTCTTTCAGAGCCTTCTGAGTAGCCTCGTAGAAATCTACGCTGTAGAAAATCAGCACCGAGCCGAAGTCGAAATCATCTCTCAGGCTTCCTTCTTGATAGTCGATTAGCGGATGCTGCTTCAGTCCCTCGTCGGTGCGCAGAAAATGGTCGGTGTAGAGCATAGAAAAATCGAGCGACATACATAAGTTTGCCACTCTGTCAATCATGCCGTCGCCAAGAACCACCTTGTCGGGGCGTGTAATAATCATTATGTAGTCATCGTCAAGGGCTTTTTCGGCCATCGTCATGAACGATTCCGACGAATAGAAATTATCGTTAACCAACTGAACCGAGCTTATCAGTTCGTTCTGTTCAAGTGCCTGCGCGAGTGCTTTGGTCTTGGCATCGCTGCTGTAGGGCATAAAACAACTAATCATACTTTATTTCTTTATTGATATGCGAAAATACGCCTTTCTTTGCGAATTGCAAAAGAATAGAATGCTTTTTTATTTTTTTTTATTACCTTTGCTCCGTTTTCGTGTATTAAAATAAAAAATGGATAGTCAGAAACAGCCGCTTTTAGGAATGACACTTGCCGAACTGAAGCAAGTGGTTGCATCGTTGGGCATGCCGTCTTTCACTGCAAAGCAGATAGCATCGTGGATGTACGATAAGCAAGTTGCGGAAATTGACGAGATGACCAACCTGTCGGTGAAGAACCGTCAGCTTCTGGCTGAACGCTACTGCATCGGAAACAGTGCGCCCGTAGATGGTCAGCACTCGGTTGACGGAACGGCGAAATATCTGTTCAGGACATCGGCAGGCGACTATGTCGAGACCGTTTACATTCCCGACGGCGACCGTGCAACGCTGTGCGTGTCGTCGCAGGTTGGATGCAAGATGAACTGTCGCTTCTGCATGACAGGAAAGCAGGGTTTCCAGGCAAGCCTTACGGCTACCGAAATCCTTAACCAGATATATTCCGTACCTGGACATGAGAACCTTACGAACATCGTGTTCATGGGGCAGGGCGAGCCGATGGACAACCTCGACGAGGTGTTCCGCGCGCTCGAGATTCTTACGGCCGACTACGGCTACAAGTGGAGCCCCAAACGAATAACTGTATCTACTGTCGGTCTGCGTAAGGGCTTGAAACGCTTTCTCGATGAGAGCGAATGTCACTTGGCAATAAGCCTTCATGCACCGATTCCAGAGTTGCGACTTTCGATGATGCCGGCAGAGAAGGCTTTCCCAATCGAAGAAATCATCGAACTTCTGCGCCAGTACGACTTCAGTCACCAGCGCAGACTTTCGTTCGAATACATCATGTTTGGCGGACTGAACGATACGCCAACGCACGCCAAGCAGCTTGCCAGTCTGCTGAAAGGGCTTGACTGCCGCGTGAACCTAATCCGTTTCCACAAGATTCCGAACGTGGACATTCCGCCAACCGTCGAAGACCGCATGATGCCGTTCAGAGACTATCTCACAAACCACGGCATCTTCACAACCATTCGCGCATCGCGAGGCGAAGACATCTTTGCGGCTTGCGGACTGCTCAGCACTGCCAAGCAGGAGGGTGTTGAACTCAATTTTGGGTAAAAGAAAATTCGGGGCGGAGGTAAAGTAAAAGTAAAATCCAGAATTTGCGCTTGCGCATCTTTTTGTGCTACTTTTGCCGAAAAACTAACAGAATTTATTATGAAGAAAATATTTGCTTATTTGTTGTTTATTGCAGTTGTGATGAACATCGCAAGCTGCGATAAGGGTGGAGGATTTTTGCTTCCGGCATCGAGCGGAAGAATGTACGAGGTTCTTGTCGTAATGGACAAGGAGCAGTGGGAACATTCGCCTGCCGGAAGAGCATTGTTTGATGTGCTCGACACCGATGTGCCGGGACTTCCGCAGAGCGAACGCTCATTCCGCATAAATCAGGTAAACACCGTAGCCTTCAAGAGTACTTTCAGATTGTTCCGAAACATCATCATCGTGAACATCGACAAGGAAAAGTTCACTCAGACAAAGATGAAGTACGAGCGAAATGTGTTTTCCGACCCTCAGGTTATACTTACAATACAGTCGCCAAACCAGCTTGAGTGTGCCGAGTACATTAAGGAACACACGCAGGAGATTATCGACTTCTTCGTCAGAATTGAGTTCCAGCGTACCTTCAAGCAGCTGCGCGACCGCCACAACGAGCGTCTGAGCAACACCGTGCGCGACAGTTTCGGCTGCGACTGGTGGATTCCTGTTGATATGCAGCGCATCAAGAAAGGTAAGGACTTCATTTGGATTTCTAACGAAATGAACGACCAAAATCTGGTTATCTATTCATATCCGTACACTTCGAAGAATACATTTACATACGATTACTTCGTTCACAAGCGCGACTCTGTCATGCGCCTGAACATTCCGGGCACGCACGACTATCAGTACATGGCAACCGATACGATTTACGTCGTTACCCGACCAATCGTCGTAAAGCATCAGTATGCATACGAAGGTCGCGGATTGTGGGAGATGGAGAACGATGCCATGGGCGGTCCGTTCGTATCACACTCGAGAGTTGATACCATAAACAACCGCATCATCGTTGTCGAAGGATTTGTGTACGACCCTGCGCACCTGAAGCGCGAGAAGATGCGCCGACTCGAAGCCATTCTGTACACGCTTCGTCTGCCAGCCGAACTCGAAAAGGACAAGGAGGGCAAGGACGATGATTTGGGCGCGAGCAGCAACTTCATCGAGGTTATTAAGAAGAAACTGAAAGGAAACGAAAAAAAGAAATAAATATTAACAGAAAATACAGAATATGATTCGTGTTGCTATTACACACGGTGACATAAATGGCATTGGATACGAGGTGATCTTCAAGACATTCGAAGACCCAACGATGCTCGAACTTTGTACACCAATAATATACGGTTCGCCAAAAATTGCCTCATATCATCGCAAGGTGCTCGACATTCAGACACCTTACGTCATCATCAACAACATAGATGATGTGCAGGAAGGCAAACTGAACATTTTTACATGCTTCGACGAGGAAGTGAAGGTAGAGTTCGGAGCTGCAACTCCCGAGGCTGGCGAGTGCGCAATCAAGGCTCTCGATATGGCGATAGAGGACTATCTGAACGGCATGTTCGATGTGCTTGTAACGCTTCCGCTCAACAGAAACCTTATCCAGGGCTTTGCCGGACAGATGGAATACATTGAGCAGAAGGTGGGCGAGGGACAGAAGTCTCTGCTCATGCTGATGAACGACCGTCTGAAGGTTGCTTCGGTAACCGACAACATGCCTCTGCGCAGCGTTGTCCAGAACATCACTAAAGAGAAAATCGAAGAGAAAATACAGATTCTATTCAAGTCGCTGAAGCAGGATTTCACGATAAACAATCCGCGCATCGCCGTTCTCTCGCTCAATCCAAATCTTGCCGACGATGGCGAGATGGGCATTGAGGAAAGCGAGATTATTGCTCCGGCAATCGACAGCATGGTTGGCAAGAACATTCAGTGCTTCGGTCCTTATCCGGCAGACGATTTCTTTGCAAATGGAATCTACACGCATTTCGACGCGGTGCTTGCAATGTACTACGATCAGGGACTTGCTCCGTTCAAGGCTCTTGCAACCGACGATTGCTTTGAGTACACCGCCGGACTGCCAATCGTCCGTACAGCACCGTCTCACGGCGTTTGTTACGACATTGCTGGAAAGAATGTAGCCAACGAGCAGTCTCTCCGAATGGCAATCTATTCGGCTATAGATATCTGCCGAAATCGCATCCGCGACGAGCATGCACACGCGCATCCGCTCAGAAAACAATATTTCGAGAAGCGTGATGACAGCGACAAGTTGAAGTTGCAGCAAACAGATGACGAATAAGATGAAATTCGCTATAATTGCAGCCGGTGAAGGTTCTCGTCTGTCTCAGGAGGGAGCCGACAAGCCAAAGCCGCTCATTGAACTTAACGGCGAGGCGATGATTGACCGTTTGGTGCGTATCTTTGCCAAGAACGGTGCCGAAGAAATAGACATCATCGTTAATGAGATTCATCCGGAGACGAAAAAGCATGTTATGGAACTGAAGGAAAGGCTTGACGTGCCTGTTCAGGTGGTTTGCAAGACCACTCCGAGTTCCATGCACAGTTTCTACGAACTCAGTCCGCTGCTGAAAGACTGCAAGAAATTCTGCCTCACAACCGTCGATACAATCTTCCGCGAAGATGAGTTTGAACGATACATCGAGGCATTCAAGAATACGCAGTGCGACGGCATGATGGCGGTGACCGACTATATCGACGACGAGAAGCCGCTTTACGTCTCAACCGACACAGAAATGCAGATAACAGGCTTCCACGATTCGCTCGGAAACTTCGAGAAAAGCGGCGTAGCCGAAACATCAGAGTGCAAGTATATCTCAGGCGGAATATATTGTCTTAGTGCCGATGCCATCGGTGTTCTTGAGCAGTGCATCGAGTCGGGACAGGCAAGAATGAGAAACTTCCAGCGCCAGCTCGTGGCATCGGGCTTGAAGTTGAAGGCTTGTGCGTTCTCGAAGATTCTCGATGTTGATCATATTTCGGATGTTGAAAAGGCCGAAGAATTCTTAAATAAGAGCGGAAAATGCTGTTAGGAGTTAGCCGAGGCAAGGAATTTTCGCCCAACCGACAGGACAGCGACACGGCGATAATCAATGCCGTTGCCGACAATCTGCGCCAGATGGGGCACGAAGTCGTGATGTGCTCGGAAAATGAGTATCTGCACGGCGATTTCAGCGGTGCTGAACTTGTGTTCAATATGGCGCGCCATCAAGACACGGTGGCTAAATTGCAGAAAGCCGAGGATTGTGGCACAAAGGTCGTAAATTCGGGCTACGGCATAGCCAACTGCATCCGCCGTCCGCTCACCGAGAAGGTGATTGCTTCGGGTCTGCCATCGCCAAAGAGTGCGATTATCGTGCTCGAAGGTGCTGAGATTGATGCCGATAGTTTGCGCGATGCCTCTTATCCATGCTGGATAAAGCGTGGCGACGGCTGTGCACAGATAAAGGAGGATGTCAGTTTCGTTACGAATACCGAAGAAGCCGTCGGCGTTTTGCGCAGCTTCAAGGAGCGCGGCGTTGCGAGTGCCGTTCTTAATGAGCATCTTGCAGGCGACCTCGTTAAGTTCTATGGTGTTGAAGGAACGGATTTCTTCTATTGGTACTATCCGTCTCCGACAAAGAACAGCAAGTTCGGCTTGGAGGCGATAAACGGCGAGTCGCGCGGTTTCGCGTTCAGCGTTGAGCGCATGAAGCAGATAAGCGACGATATGGCAAAACTCATCGATGTTCCTGTTTACGGCGGAGATGCCGTTGTGAGCAGCGAGGGCGACATCAGAATTATCGACTTTAACGACTGGCCGAGTTTTTCTGCTTGTCGCGACGATGCTGCCAAGGCAATAGCGGCAAGAATACATCAGATGTTATAAATGTTTGAAAATGAGTGAAAACAAAGAAATAAACGTTGAGAGTACATACAAATCGTTAGATACCGAAGAATGGTTCGACATCCACTTTAACCGTCCAATTGGTTTCTGGTGGGCTAAGTTCTTCAACAAGTTTGATGTACATCCAAATACGGTTACGATATTGTCAATCTTTATCGGAGCGATAGCCGGTGTGTGCTATTATTTCGACCCCGATGTAACTCCGCATTGGTTTGCCATCAACGTGCTGGGCTGTCTGCTGCTTACGCTGGCAAACTTCTACGATAGTGCCGACGGACAGTTGGCGAGAATGACGGGCAAAAAGTCGCGCCTTGGCAGAATCCTCGACGGATTGTCGGGCGATGTGTGGTTCTACGTCATCTACATTGCCGTGTGCCTCCGACTCATGGATAACGAGATTCCGTTCTGGGACGGTCACGTGTGGTCGTTCAGCATCTTCTTCGTTGCTGCATTCTCTGGAATGGTGTGCCATCGCTATCAGTGCTCGCTTGCCGACTATTACCGCAACATCCATCTTTTCTTCCTGAAGGGTGAGGATGGAAGCGAGTTCGATACAAGCGACGAGTGGCGCAGCAAGTACAAAAATCAGCCGTGGAGCGGTCATCTTCTCGAGAATCTCTTTGCTTGGGGATATGCCAACTACACTCAGCAGCAGGAAGGCGCAACAAAGAACTGGCAGGCTCTGTATAAAGCCATCTCAGAGAAGTGGATAAAGAAGGGCGTTAACATTCCTTCGGCTTTCGTAAACGATTTTCTTGAAGGCAGCCGTCCGCTCATGAAGTGGACTAATATACTTACTCACAACACGCGCGCCACGGTGCTCTACATTGCGTGTCTGGTAAATCTGCCTTGGCTGTATTTCGCATTTGAGATGACGGTTCTTGTGGCAATTCTTCTTCACATGCGCCATCAGCACGAGAAGTTGTGCAAGCGTCTTCTTGAAAATATTGACAACTATGTCGAATAAGGCACGGAATATCTTCTTTGTCATTGGCATCGTTGCCATTGTGGTTATGCTGCTCACCTTCGATGTGAGTTTCAGCATGGTGTGGGAGAATCTGAGCATGGCTGGCTACTGGTTTCTGCTCGTCATGCTGTTGTGGGCATTTCTCTACGCAATGAACACATGCACATGGCTGTTGCTTCTGAAGTCGAGCGGCGAGTTTACGATGCCGTTTTGGAAGTTGTACAAGATAACGGTAACATCGTTTGCCCTTAACAGCGCCACACCTTGCGGACTGATGGGCAGCGAGCCGTATAAGATAATGGAACTGAAATCGTGGGTGGGAGTGAACCGCGCCACATCGAGCGTCTTGCTCTTTGCCATGATGCACGTTTTCAGTCACTTCTGGTTCTGGCTCACGGCAGTGGTATTGTTTGCCGTGCTCGAGAGTTACGATGCCAGTTTTGCCATTCTGCTTGCCGTTGTGGGAGCGTTCTGCTTGCTTGTAATCTACTTTTTCATAAAGGGATACAAGGTGGGCATCAGTTACAAGGCAATAAAGCTGCTGACACACGTTCCGTTCGTAAAGAACTGGGCGCGCCGTTTCATCGAGGAGAAAGAGGAGAACCTAAGGCAGATTGATGCGCAGATAGCGCAGTTGCACAGTCAGAGCCGAGGCACGTTTGCTGCAACGCTCGCGCTCGAGTATTTCGGCAGGATAATAGGCTGTTCAGAAGTGTTCTTCATCTTGCAGATATTTAATTCAGACATAAGTTACGTTCAGTGCATATATATCATGGCATTCACGTCGCTTTTTGCAAACATGCTGTTTTTTATTCCGATGCAGGTTGGTGGTCGCGAAGGCGGATTCGCCCTCTCTGCCAAAGGATTGGCAATTCCGGCAGGCTACGGCTTCTTTGTGGGGCTTATCTGCCGAGTAAGAGAGCTTATCTGGACCGTAATCGGAATGTCGTTGATGAAAGTTGGTAACCGTACTAAATAATACAAATATGGAAAATTTAAAAGGAATTATTTTTGACTATGGTGGTACAATCGATACCAATAGTCGTCATTGGGCAGAAGTGCTTTGGGAGAAGTATCAGGAAGCAGGCGTTCCTGTAACCAAAGAGCAGTTCAGAGAGGCTTATGTTCACGGAGAGCGTACATTGGCTAAGTTCCCTCTCATAAAGCCTTATTACAAGTTTATACAGGTGCTCCAGTCAAAGATTACGGTCGAGACCGAGTTCCTTGTACACAAAGAGTATTGGAACGTGTCGGACGCTGAACGACGCGAGTTTACTGATAAGATTGCCGGGTTGTGCAACGACTATGTGCTGAATGTTCTCGACACAACGAAGGCTGTTGTTGCCGAGGTGGCAGACAAGTATCCGGTGGTGCTTGTTTCGAACTTCTATGGAAACATCAACGCCATTCTCGATGATTTCGGTCTTGAGCCATATTTCAAGGCAGTTATCGAGTCGGCTATCGTAGGCGTTCGCAAGCCCGACCCAAAAATCTACGCTCTCGGCGTTGAGGCTCTCGGCCTGAAGCCAGAGGAAGTGCTTGTTGTGGGCGATTCGTTCAGCAAGGACATCGTACCGGCTAAGTCTATCGGCTGCAAGACAGCATGGCTCAAGGGCGAAGGCTGGGGCAACGAGGAGATTGACGAGTCGGTGCCAGACATCATCATCACCGACCTTGAACAACTCCCGTCAAAGTTGTAACTAATTATTTAACAATATATTCAAAAGATGGCAGATAACAAATATGTAGCGGTTTCTTACAAACTTTACACAAAGAATAGCGAAGGCGAGGTTG
>R24__coassemble_107_pt1 | contig 63766 bp, 46 predicted proteins | sample R24__metabat2_low_PE_011 | metagenome-assembled genome bin R24 | reverse complement strand
GCTACGGGGTAGGAACGGAGTAGCTACGGGGAAGGTTCGGGGAAGATACGTTCAAAGTACGTTCAAGGTACGTTCAAGCAAGCCGGAAGTTACGTTCAGGGTACGGAGAAGGTTCGGGCAAGTAAGCCGGAAGGTTCGGACAAGATACGAAGAAGATATAAGGTGAGAATATTTTTATTTATCTCGATTTAGTAAAAAAAGTTTTCATTTTTTTTGATAAAACATTTTAATATTTATTTTTGCATTTGAAAATAAAATGATATTTTTGCAAATGGAAATTAGAAAGTAGTTTTAAAGACTTTATTCTTCTACTTAATGAATATAATTAGGGTGGTTGCATTTAGAATATGTTGAAGACGAAGAACGTGAAATGCAAGTAACTGCCTTAAACACTATAAATTAAAGAAAAATGATTATGACATTTGGAGTTTCTCATGTTTTTAATGAGAAACGAAGGAGGTGTATAGCCTGTATTGTGCGCCGTGTTCAATAATGCGGCGTGTCCTTTCAATCTGACATCAGCGAAATCACTAACTTTTAAGTCTATGATAAATAAACAAAAAGAAAAACTACAGCGAAGGCTTGCATGCAGTATACTGCTATGCTGCCTTGTCTGCGCCAACCAGATGAGTGCGCAGACTGTTACCAAACCACTGAACGGCTACCGCAGCGGCGATGCAATCACAAGGCTTCGGATGCCGTATTCCGAGCATGGCAGTAAGGGCGAGAACTGTGTTTGGGAGTTTGACAGCAGCGTTTCAAACTCAAAGGAGTGCAAACTCTCGGTAAACGTAGATTCAAGCGCAATTACTTGTCTTGAAAACCACAATCTTTATCACTATTCCATGAAGGGCGACAGCCTTGTAAGCCATGGTTTTGAAAACAGAACTACCAGACTCGACTACATGAGCGGTCTGCCAGTCCTGAAATATCCGTTTGCCTACGGCGACAGCATCGGCGGATATTATTGCGGCAAGGGCGTGTATTCCGACCGTCTGGCACTCTATGTATGGGGCAAGAGCTACACCGTAGCCGACGGCAAGGGCGTTCTGGTAAGCGGAAACGACACGCTCCGCAACATCCTGCGCACGCACCAGCATGTGGAGTTCAGACGCAAGACGCCGCTTGTCTCTCAGAGCAGCGGAATCGTGCTTTATGACAACGCCGACTCTATAAAGGCGGCGATGGACAGCATTCCGGCAGGCATGACCGAGGACAGATACCGCTGGTACATGGCAGGCTACCGCTATCCTGTGATGGAGAGTGTCAGCTACAGCCGCATCACGGCAGACGGCACAGAGCCGTACAGCAGCATGACCTACATGTTCCTTCCCGACGAACAGAAGGCAACGCTCCAGCCCGACCGCGAGAACGAGCGCGTCCGCGAGGCTCTTGCAAGCAACGGCGGCGGAAATACTGAAGATAATCAGACAGACAACTACCCTGTCGATTTATCGGACATAGAGGCTGGAGCGGACGGCAAGTCAATCAGTTTCAGCTATACGCAGAGCGCAACAGGAAGCGTATCGTTCTGTGTCTACGATTCCAACAGCCGTCTTATCTCGGCAGTAACACACGGCTCGCAGCCCGAAGGAACATACACCGAGCATCTGGCTCTGAAATGCGCTCCAAATGGCAGCGTGATGCTGCACATAACTGTTAACGGACAAAACAAGGTTGTTAAAATTAAGATGTAAGAAATATGAAAAGAATATTGTTTTTCTGTGTTTTGACGATTGTTTCGCAGATTGCCCTCTGCGATGACATACAGAAATCGATAAATCTCGACTACTTCAGGACTCCGGAAGCGGCTGCATTTAAGAAATACGGAGAAGAGTCTGTAAACGAATATACGGGAACGGCAGATATTTCTGTTCCTCTGTACACTATAAAATGCAAGGACATCGAAATTCCTCTTGTCCTGCGATATGATGCGTCCGGCATCAAGGTAGAGCAGGAGGCATCATGGGTCGGACTCGGATGGAATCTGATGGTTGGAGGATGTATCAACTATGTGTGTGCAGGAGACCTTGACCAGAAGATGGACGGTTGTGCCATTAGCACAAAGACATGGACGGAGTATTTGACAAATATGAAGGTTCCGAATTCCAGCGGAACTCAATACTTCAATTACGGCAAAGACAATATAAAAACGTGGATGGAGACCGTGAGTCACAGTTTCGCCTTTGATCCGCCATATAGAGATCAACCATCTATGGAGATGAGGAATTATCTGATGTGGGGCTACGGAGAACGTGATTTTTATTCTGTGAATGTATTGGGCAAGTCATTCAAGTTCTTCATAGATCCAGCTACATTAGACTACCATATCATAGGTGAAGCCGGAGAAGGTTACAAAATTGACTTTGGGCAAGATCTAGATGTCAAAAAAGGTATTGGCCAACCAAGAAATATCTCAAAATGGACAATAGCTGATTCTAATGGATATGTCTATATTTTTACAAAAGGAGAAACGCTTGTTAATGATGCTGGATTTAGCTACACATCCTGTTGGTATCTTGCAGGTATCCAAACACCTTTGGGAGAAAAAGTTGAACTGTCATACACCCAGCCTGTACAATCCGAAAGAGGAAGAGTGATAGAACGATACACTTTTATATCACAAAAAAGTACCAAAAATGAAGATATGCAATATGTACAAGAGAAAGGATATAAGCAAGGTTGGACTCGTGGTTTTGTTAGGAATTCATACCTTAAAGAAATAAAAACAAGTAATCAAACTGTCACATTTTCAACTACTGACAGCAAAGAATGTAGTGGAAAAAAGTTGAATGCGATAACAGTAAAATCAAATAATACTATTATAAAAACAATCAAATTTGCATATGGTTCTTTTGAATATGATAAAAATATCGGTGGTAACCTTGTTCCAGCCCAGGATGCAACGGCAGAACTCCGATTAAAACTGAATAACGTCAAGGAAATTGCCTCCTCTGATACTCTCACTACCAGCTTTTCATATAATTCATTGAAACTTCCGTCAAAAAGAGCTAGTGCGCAAGACTATTGGGGATATTATAATGGTCAGAATAATCCATCCAATAGTCAGGTGTATGGAAATAATGGACATACACTGTTGCCTACGCCAACAAATTTCATGACTAAAAATTACAGAGAAGAATTAGCGGGTATTAAAGGTGCAAACAGGAATAGCGATGGTAAATACATGCAGGCTGCTATGCTAAACAAAGTAGTATATCCAACAGGTGGTTATACTACCTATGAATATGAGCCAAATAGTATTGTTGCATCTGATTATAAGCAATCTCTGGAATATGAGGAATTCTTAAAAAGAGGATATGATGTGAATATAATCAAAACATTCAGCTATACCCCAAGTGTTCCTGCAGGTGTGAACCCAGTTAGTAACGCCCCATATAATTTCACGCTGAAGGAGGAGTTGCCTTTTACTCTCTCTGTAAGGTGCAGTGGAAATGCAATTGATGGGAAATCTTTTAATGTTGTAATTGTGGGTGGGACAGAACCAAGAGTGATTCCAGTAACGTATAAGAGTTCTACTGAGTTTAAGGTCATACTGCAGGATAAACTTCCTGCAGGGTCATATCAATTGATAATTGGAGCACCGAGCACTGGGACTAAGGACTATGGTATTAGCTGTAAGTTACAAGGCAATTATCCATCAAATACATTCTTCAATTTGTATCCGCAGAAACATTTTACTCGGGTAGTTGGTGGCTTACGAATAAAGAAAATCAGTAATTATGATAATGACAAATCCTTGCTCAATTATGTCTCTTATGATTACAATGGCAATGATGGTACCACAACAGGTCTACTATTGGATGTCATAGAAACAATAGAAAATAATGATTATACATATTACAGTTTAGAGCCAAATGGTTGGGGACCGCCAACAGTATATTCTGCACATTCTATTTGGGGGTTGACGATTACATCTGGTCAGCCTCTATTCCCCGCATTTTACGCATCATGCAATCCTGGCATTGTGGGATATACACAGGTGACAAAATGCAAATACGATGCAAAGGGCAATCCCTTGAAATATGTAATCACGAAGTACGATAACAAAGCGCCTAAAAGCATGGCTTTCATGAATTATTATGAAAGCTTAGCCAATGGAAAAGTCCTCCGGCAGGAAACTCGTGATGCAAATAAAAAATTAATTTCAAAAGTTGTAAACGAATACTTTTCTCATAGCTTCCACGAAGATGGCAGTGAAAGGGATAAATGGTACTCAACAAATATGGTGGCTCGCGATAAAGTTATTATCGAACCTGGTGGTTATTTTGACGAATATAATAGAACTGATTTCAAACGATTCATGGTTTGGAAATATCCATATATTCTGTCTCGAGTTGATTTGACTAAGACAACAACAACTGAATACTGTACTGATGGCAAGCAGATTGTCAGGACCAAGGAATATAAATACAAGAATAATAACGAGAATATTCAGGTGGCTCAGATTGATGAGAATACAAGTCTGTCAAACCAGATACAACGAACAAAGATCACATATTCAGCAGATGGAATTGACGATGTTTGCGAGAGAATGAAGGGCCAACACAGGCTGAACGATGTGGTGGTAAACAAGAACTTTTTGGTTGCGGATGGCAAGGAACAATGCATAAGCACTCAGAGGACAAACTATATGAGTCGTTTTATAAAGGGAACGTATTATTTTTTGCCAAGTTCGGATTCTACATCCATAGGCGATGCTAAACTTCAAATCCGTGCAAGGTATTCATATGATGACTCTCTGAATGTATGCTCAATTGCAACCGACGCTATGGAAATGGTCTATCTTTGGTCGTATAAGGGGTTGTACCCAATAGCTAAGATTGAAGGGCTCACCTATGCTCAAGTAAAGTCTGCCATAGGTGAAGCATCTATAAATAGTCTGTTGTCCAAGTCAGAACCGAGTGCTGCCGATTATAAATTAATACGCGATGCCATTAACGCAAAAGGTGGCCTTATAACCACCTACACCTACAAGCCTCTTGTCGGAATGGAGTCCGAGACGCTTCCGAACGGTGTGACTACCAGATACAGCTATGACAACTTCGGCAGGCTTGAGAAAGCGACTGACGCATACGGCAACGTGCTTCAGAAGTATTTATATAACTATAAAAAGTAAGACAATGAGAAACAAAGCAAATATATTGTCTGCGCTGCTCTTCATCGCAGCGCAGGCAGCCGCCCAGACTTCGTCACAGAACTATGTGAAGAGCGAGACGATGCTCGACTCGCTCGGCCAGAGACGGCAGACGACCATTCAGTACTACGACGGTCTTGGTCGCCCAACGCAGAGCGTCACCAACGCCCTCGGCGGCAACGGAACATATATGGCAACGCTCAAGGAACTCGACGCGCTCGACAGAGAGACGCGCTCGTGGCTTCCGCAGGTCGTGCCGTCTGTCGACTATGTGTCGCCCAACGACTTCATAAACTCGGCATCAGCCTCAGGTACTTATCCGTATGCCGATAACACCTACGACGCGCTCGACAGACTTGTGCAGTCGTGTGGCGCAGGTGCGGAATGGCACACGGCAGGAAAGTCTGCGAACAAAGTATATTCAACCAATAAGCAGAATGAGGTGAGGAAGTACTCAGCTCCGCTGGAAAAGAATTCACTTGCAGACAAAGGTTACTATGACGCCTGTACTCTCGAAGTTGAGGAGACGACCGACGAGGACGGCAAGTCGCTGAAGGTATACAAGGATTTTCTCGGTCATGTGGTGCTCGAACGCCGCAACGGCAACAACGACACATACTTTGTCTACAACAACCTTGGTCAGCTGCGCTACGTCCTCTCGCCCGAATATCAGTATGCTCACCACAAGGAACAGGACGAATATAACCAGAGTTCTGGAAACAGTGACTATAAAAAGAAATATGCCTACGAGTACCGCTACGACGAGCGCGGACGCGTTGTGAAGAAGATTCTGCCGGGCAGCGAGTACATACAATACTGGTACGACAAGGCAGACCGCCTAACCTATATGCGCGATGCCAACCTGCGTGAGAAGGGACTGTACCGCTTCATGTTCTACGACCGCCTCGGACGCCTTGCCGTTCAGGGCGTATGCGAGTCGTGCAACTACGGTTTTGGCGGACAGAATGCCCTGCCAAAGGCTGAGTTCGGCAACACTGGCGCAAAGTACCAGATTGGTGGCTACGGTATAAGTGGAGCCACGATGAGTCATTTTCGTGTAGAAGTTGTTAATTATTACGATAATTATGACTATCTTGCAACCGGAATGTTCAAGGAGTCAGACTGGCAGCAGAAGATGGCGAGTGCCAGCGGCGCATGTGCCGTGGGCTTGCAGACTGGCAGCATGGTACGCACATCGAGCAATGAGTATCTCTACAACTCGGTGTACTATGATGCTAAAGGCCGTGCCGTCCGCACGTTCGGCACACATCTTGGCGGTGGATTGCAGGAGACAACGACATCATACACCTTTACAAACAACCCGAAGGTTGTAAGCACTACCGAATACAACGCCAACGGCGATGTTGAAGGTTCTGCCGAATACACCTACGCATACAACCAGTACAACGACAAGCTCCAGAGCATCGACCTCAGAATGAACGGCGAAGAAAGCGCGCACCGCATAGCCGAGAACACCTACGACGACCTCGGTCGCCTGCTGAAGGTAAGGCGCAGCGGAAGTGCCGGCGATGTTGACTATGCCTACAACATCCGCAATTGGGTAACATCCATATCTTCAAAGGAGTTCAGCGAGACGCTGCACTATACCGACGGCATAGGCACGCCATGCTACAACGGCAACATAAGCAGCATGCAGTGGCAGAACGGCGCGTCGGCTGCAAAGAGCGGATATAAGTTCAGCTACGACGGACTGAACCGCCTCACCTCTGCCATCTACGGCGAGGGCGACGACATGAGCCAGAATGCCGACCGTTTTAGCGAGAAGGACATAACCTACAACGCCAACGGCTCAATATACCGCATGAAGCGTTATGGAATGCTCAACGACGGAAACTACGGCTTGGTTGACGACCTGAGGATAAAACTCGACGGAAACCAGCTTCACCATATCGACGACTTTGCCGCCGAGACCAACTACAAAGGCTCTGCCAACTTTGCCGATACCGACGGCTCGGGACAGGAGTATTGGTTCAACGGCAACGGCTCTCTGGCAGTCGATGCCAACAAGGGCATAGCGCGCATAGACTACGACAACTACGGCTGTCCGCGCAAGATTGTGTTTACCAACGGCAACACTACGGAATACATCTATTCGAGCACGGGCGAGAAGCTGCGCACCACGCACAAGACCGCCATCGATGGCATAACCGTAGCCCTTAACGGCAAGGACAACCTGAAGGACAGTGACTTCCTCTCAGAGGACAAGACCGACTATCACGGCAGTTTCATCTACGAAAACGGCAAACTTGATAAGGTGCTTTATCCGGGCGGATATGTGCAGAAAAACACTTATTACGCATCGGCTTCGGCAAAGACACGTGTTGCGGTTGCAAGCGTATCAGAAAGTGCGGACAACGGCGATGATGAAGAATCGTCTGATGCAAATTGCAAACAACGCCAGCCATTTTCCCATTGGAGTTATATATTTGATGAAGACCGTGAATACATTTATCATTATTACACGCAAGACCACCTTGGCAACAACCGTGTGGTAGTTGGCGAGAACGGTATTGTAAAGCAGGTAACGAACTACTATCCATTTGGTGGAGTATTCTCAACCAACGGGGCTGCCTATGCAAAAAGCCCCGATGTACAGCCATACAAGTATAACGGCAAGGAACTCGACCGCACCCATGGACTCGATTGGTATGATTATGGCGCACGAAACTATGATGCAATCGTGCCATGTTTCACTTCAATGGACCGTTTTTGTGAGAAATACTATCATATTTCTCCGTATGCTTATTGTGGCAATAATCCGATGAATAGGATTGATATAAAAGGCGATTCTATTGGTTATATTTCTTCCTCTGATGAAGATGGCTTTCGAAAAAAAGTAAATGAAACTCTCGAATATTTAGAATGTATGGGATGTAGGGAGGAAATAAGACGACTTAAAGAAAGTTCAAGAATATTTTATTTCGTAGATGAAAGTGAAGATGCTTCTGGTCATGCTAACGGATTTGTTGATGATAGTGAAGATGGGGAATATAATTTTATCTATTGGCAGCCATATATTGATTTTATGAGCGAAAATGATGTCTATATGCCAGCTGTTTTAGTCGTTGCCCATGAGATTGATCATGCTGCCGATTACGATAAAAATCCAGAAGCTCACAAAAAAAAAGTAGCAAAGAAAGATTCTAAGTATGGTAATAAATTAGAGAAATATACAATAAAAGGCACTGAACAGAGAGTTGCAAAGAAGATGGGGCTTATAAAGAATAATCAAAGAACAAGAAAGTCGCATGGAATAAAAGCAATAATAATAACTCCAGCATGTATAAAAACAAATATAATTCCTCAATTAATAACAACAGATAAAATAATACGCCCATGAAATACTTATTTTTATTATTATTGTCTTTTGTAACTATTTTTGTAAAAGCACAGACAATTTCAGAAAAAGTGGTTAGACTTGAAGTCCTGGATAGATTTCAAGTGGAATGTTCTCCTATCTTGAAAAAAGTGAGTAGTGAAATTGTTGATGAGGATAAGATTAAAAAGATAATATGCTTGCTGAATTCGGCAGAAAGAAGAGAAGGTGTTTGTAAATCTACAGAAGATAAAGTTTATACGAGAGCAACTATTGTGTTTAAGAATGATAGTTCAACGGTCTTAAAATCATATCCTGACGGAAACTTCTGTGTAGGAGAGAAATGGTATTTTTCTACAGACTTGTATAAGTCCCTGCGTTCTATTAACATATCTGAATGGGTAAAAAAAATGAAGCATCGGAAATAATCCAACTTTTAGGAATAAGCAGTTGTTTTTTGCATTTATGGGTTAGCAAATTCCACACATTTGCAGCAATACAACAGAATTTTGTAAAAGACAAGGTGCTTCAATCTTTGATAAAGAAATTGTAACGCCCCCGCCAAGGCATAGCCTTGCAAGATAATCAATAGAGCGGAAAAAGAAGAAGCAAAACTCTTTCGTTTTTCCGCTCTTGTTTTACTATAATAGACGACAAAGTGCTACGTTATTCGCCCCCTATTCCATCACAGTTCCCTTATTATCTTGTCAAACTCGTCGGCCTTGCCGTTGTTGCCGGTTAACTTCTGCAACAACTTTTTGCGGACTTTTGTGACGGCTGTCGGACTTCTGCCTATCAAGACCGAAATCTCCGACGGACCGAAGCCGAGGCGGATAAGCGTGCAGATATAAATATCCTGTATCGAAATCTCCGGAATGTTGGTTCGTATGTATGATGTGAACTTCGGATTCTTCTCGTCCACGGCATTCAGGAGTTGCAGAAGCATATCGTCGGCGGCAATCTGACCTCCTCGGGCAAGCGCGTGAAGTTCGTTGCACAGCGAGCCGCCAGCCATATCAGCCATGAAAGCCTGCGTTTCCTGCTCGCTAATCTTTATCTGCGCATTCTGCTCCTCAAACTCACGAATCTTGGCGGCAAGCATCTCCTTGTCGTGCGCGCCGTCCTCAATACGACGGTTTGCATCGTCGAGCAACGAACGCAACTCCTGAATCTTGCGTTCGTTGTCGCGCATCTTCATTCGGTTCTCGTTCTCGAAACGGTATGTCTGACTGAAATTCTTCTTGCGTCTGATATTGTACCAGATGTACCAAGCAAGCCAGCACACCACAGCAATACAAATAAGCACTCCAACCGCACCTATTACATACAATCCTTCTTGATTACTTGTATTCATAATTGACTATCAGTTTTTGTTGATGCAAAATTAAGATTTTTCTTCTTAAATGCAATAGAAACTGCGTTTTGTAAAAGAAAAGTAAAGTTTTCTGGCACAAAAAGCCGAGGGGTAAAAGAAAAGTAAAATAAAGTTTAACGGTGTTTTAGAGACTGTTACGTATATTTGCAATGTCTAAAGAGAACAAAGGAATTATTACGATTTTATATCAATTAATTATTACGATTAAAGAAAGGGATGCTTAAACAGCATCCTTTTTTTGTGCCGATAAAGATAAAAAGAAAGCCCGACACTTTCTGCCGGACTTTCCTTTTTTTATATTCTGATATGCAGTTTACTTGAACCAACTTGCAGAGATGTAACTGCGGCGTGACTTAGCCGATGCTGACGAACTGCCTTCACCGTTCCAAGATGCACCTGTAAACCAGCGTGGGTCGCCAATCTGCTTCTTGTAGATTGGGTGATTCATCACCTTCTCGGTCTTGTTGATGTAGAATCCGTCGAGAGTTGAATGGTAGTAAGCCTTTCGTGTGAATGTCTCCTTGGCATTTACCGTACCCTCTGGAGCAGGATTCTTGAACAACTCCTCGGCTGTAAGCTGATAGCCGCAGGCATCGTCCTCGTTCTCGTTTAGATTATCGCCGAACTTGATCTTAGTCTCGCCGAAACCGCCTACGTTAAACGCGCCCTTGTTGTAGCCCGCACCTGTAGATGAGTTGCTGAATGCATTCTGTGCAAACATACCATCGAGCAGCGTTGTGCCGTTGTTCGATGACTTGAAGTTCTGATATGCAGGAACGACAGTAGAATAGTTGTCGGCAAAGTCGTATACAGGACTCATTGGGTTTACAACCATACCCTTCATGTAGAAGTCACGGCCGCTAACGCCATCAACAACCTCGTTTGGATTTCCGGCAAATACAAACAAGTTCTTCTTGCAAGTAATCTTAGAATTCTTTGGAGGATAAGCAATCTCGAACATCAATCCGTGAGCCTTGTTGTTTGAACGTGGCGAGAAGTTTACGAATGTATTATTCTCTACCGTGATATTCCATGTTGTACCCTCTGGCCAAGCAAGCTGCTTGTTCTCTGTTACGAGTGCATGACGCGGAGAGTTCACGATTGTATTGTTACGGAACGTGAAGTTCTTGTAGAAGTTTGAGTTTCGGTTGTTACCCGGACCTGCAAACCATGAATATCCACGGCCGTTTGTATCGTAACCGCCCTCGTTGTAGAATACGCAGTTCTCAACTGTCAGTTTCTCGATAATCTGTCGGTTAGGACCTTGGAAACGGATAAATCCGCGGACATGGCCCTGGAATGTACAGTTGCTCACCTTCAACTCGGCAAGAGAGAACGACAAGCCCTGAGAATACATATTCATGAAGTAGTTACCGTTGATGGTAAACTTAGAATTGCCGTCGCTGGCCTTCTGGTCGAAATAATTATACCAGTACTCAGGCTGGAAGTTGATGTTGTTGAATACGATTGGCTGAATTGCCAGACATACGCCGTTCTCTGCGCCAGAGCGTGCGTTACGGCACAATCCCCAGTTGTTGGCGTTGGTTGCCGTATGGTCGGCATTTGTATATCCAACACCCTGAAGAACCGTTGCGCGTCCCTTTCCTGCGGCAATGTCGGCAGGGTCGGTTTCAAGGGTGAATCCCTTTGTCATCTCAACAGTTGTGCAAGTATAATATGTCTTGCCGCCCTCAAGATAGAACACCTGACCTTCGGCAATCGTGTTGTCGCTCATATAGTTTGTAAGCACTGTATCGATACGGCAAGCCTGAAGGTTCTCTGAGCCGAATACCGTTCCAACCTGATTACCGTTGTTGTGAAGAATAGTATCGTTAGGGTCGCAATACCACTTCAACTTGATTGGTTCGCCCGGATCGCCCTGCATACGCACCATTGTAGAGTTGTACTGACGGTCGTAGTAGCGGGCAACCTTGTTGTTCATACCACTTACGATGTAGGCAGCATTGCTCTCAAGTCCGGTAAACTCAACATATCCCTGAGCGCGCTCGGCATCAGTTACATCATGATAGATGGCAGGAAGTGTAGGATTGTCGGCAGATGGCACTACGCAAATCTGGTCGAAATCCCAGTTCACATCGTCGCCGCTCGTCGTAGTTGTCGCGCCGGCATCCAAGAAATCCTTGAACGAATTAACCGTGCTTTGGTCGGTAAGCGTATTGAAGTAGACCTTCATCGTTGTCTTCGTAACGTCCTCAGTCCAGAAAACCGACGGAACATCGTAGCGCATACCTGTTGTCATGCTACTAGTCTGCTCGCGCGAGTCGTCGCGTGACATATCGTTCTGATGCGAACCGTCGCCGTAGCCGTACCACTTTGAGTTGCGCGGGTCGTTAGGATTAGCCAGATATTCAGGCTTCATCTTGCCCTTTCCGTCGCAGCCGTCGATGCTTGCAAGCGCACGGATGGCATACAGGTATCCAACGCTGTACTGCAAATCCTCGTGGATAAACTGATACTGGTCGGCAGTAAGGATTGTATCGAGCACTTCGTCTCTGTCCCACTCCGTTCCCTGAACCTTTGCCTTAAGTTCGTAGCCGGCAGCATCGTTCACCTGATACCAAATCATCATGATATCGTTAACATGAGGAGTATATCCGTTTGGAAGTACATCCGAAGAAAGACGTGTGGTGATATCGCAATGATACTTGTCTGTCGTACTGTTCAGATTCTGTGTAAGACGGAACATCGGCATGAACAAGCGGTTGCTCTCTCCGCCGTCGCAACTTGGGCTGTCGGAGCAGGCTGTAAACATAGCCGATGCTCCCAGCAGCATTGAAGCGAAAATATATTTATTATATTTCTTCATTGTTTCTGTCATTTTTAATTAGTAACCATAGTAGTTCTTGTATGCGCCCTGACTCTTTGTTATAGCGTCGGTTGGATAAGGCAGCATGTAACGTACCGGAGGCAATGTCTCGAGCACATCGAGCGAGTTGAACTCAGGCATTGAGGCAGGTGTGATTACTCCGTAAACATCGATGTAGATGTATCCACGCAAAGAGCAGCGGCAAGGAGCCTTTGCAATACCAGTCTCGTCGTCGAGCCAACTGAAGAATGTAACCTTGCTCCAAGCATCCGAACCAACCTCTGATGGCATATAGTCTACGTTCATACCGAAGTTGTCCCAAAGGTTCACGATTGTCAAATTGTCTGAATCGTAACGGAAGAATTCAAGAACATCGAGAGTCTTATTTGGATAAGATGCCAGTTCAGGATACTTCTCGGCTGTGTACTTCTCTGGGTACTTGTTCAGGCTGTCGCGTGAAAGGACCTTGTAGAAGCATACGCCCGGCAATTTGTTGAAGATGCCCTCGTAGTCGTAAGAGTCATCGCGGTCGCAACCCATTCCGTAGTACTTCCAGAACTGCTGATAAACCACCTTGTTATACATATTCCAGCGGATAAGGTCTTTCCAGCGGATGTTCTCGCCGCCAAACTCCCAAGCACGCTCCTTTACGATGAGGTCGAAGAATGCTTCCTTAGTAGATGCAGCATCGACATAGGCATCAACTTTGTCGCTCTTGTTATTGGCAGAACGGAATGCACGCTCTCTCACAGCCTTCAAAGCAGCCTTTGCCTCGTCTGTCGGCTTGCCCTCAATCTCATTATCAGCCTCGGCAAACATCAGAAGAACATCGGCATAGCGCATGTATGGGAAGTTTACACCTGTTTTGTCAGAACTGTTCTTGCCAAGTATTGCAGCCTCATCCCAGAACTTAGACCACTTGTTACAGTAGTTGTTGTAACTTGCAACGGCAACCGGAGTTCCGTCGTAACTGTATGACCAGTAACCAATTGTATTGCGACGGCTGTCTTCTGAGTCGAATGTGAAGCGATAGAAGGCATTCAATCCAACAGAACCTGATGACTTACCCCAGATGTTCTTGCCTTCAGTACCGCCGGCACTAGACTCGTCGCCCTTTGGTCCGTGAATGTAACCAATACTTCCGTTTACATCCTGCACAAATGGAATCTCAAAGATTGGATCGTCGCCTGTTGCAACCTTGTAGTTAGACTCATCAACAAAAACTGTGAAATAGTCCTTTGTAAGATTGTGCGAGCCCGACTTGATTACAGAGTCGGCATAAGTGCGTGCAATCTTGTAATAATCAAGATAATCGGCAGGGCGCTCCATCTTGTAGCCCTTTGTATCGCCGTCGTTGTGACGAAGCGAATATCCACCGCGGAACAACGACATACGAGCGATAAGCGACCAAGCAAACTCCTTAGAGCAACGCTCAACACCCTCGGTTATCTTTGATGCCATCTTCATTTTAGGAGCAGCCGAACGCAAGTCTTCGATAAGGGTTGACAGAATTACATCACGGCTGGCAACTGGCATTACAAGGCTCTCGTTGTCGTATGTACGGGTTAGCGAGAACGGTATATCGCCCCAAAGAATTACGGCATCAAGATAGTTCATGGCTCTGATGCACTTTGCCTCGCCAATCATCTGGTTCAAATCTTCGTTGCCAGACTCGTACAATTCGCTGTTCTCGGCAGCATTCACAAAGTTGTTGGCACGCTCTATGGCTGCATAGACAGCATTCCATGTGCTCTCCAAGCCGCTACCGTCGGCCTCGCCGTCAAACAGTTTCCATTCGTTGTGGCTCGCACTCTTCAACTCAGCCGACGATGTTGTAAACTCAACATCGCTGTTTAGGCAGAATGTTGTAAGATATGCATTGCCATAAGTTTTATCCGAACAGGTGGCCTGATACACACCGTTCAAAAGTCGGTTAGCCTCTTCTGTGGTAGCAAAAACATAGTCGTCAGTAAGTTTTGAAGGCGCTTCCGTCTCCAGATAATCGTTACATGACGCCATGCCAAAAGAAGCAAGACCTACGAGAAATATATTTTTAATCTTCATGGATTTCTTTTTGATTAAATTAGAATGTCATGTTAAGACCAAACAAATAGCTGCGGCTACGCGGATAAGTGTTGTAGTCGACACTTGGAGTAAGTCCCTTCTGGATGTTAACCTCAGGGTCGTAGCCAGAGTAACTTGTAATGCAGAACAAGTTAGAACCTGTTACATAAGCACGAAGTTTAGAGATGCCCACCTTCTTAGTCAACTCGCTTGGCAGAGTGTATCCAACAGTTACGTTCTGCAAACGCAGGAACGAACCATCCTCTACAAAGTAAGAGTGAGTGTAGCGTGTTGTTACATCCTGTGGATTCCACAAAGTCTTACCTGAGTTAAGTTGCTCGTAAACATCAAGATAGTCGATATGCTGAGAGTTGCTCAACAAAGGCTCGTTAAGATTGTAGATGCTCTGTGTTCCATCGGTATTCTGAGTATAGATGTCGCCATAGTAAACCCAACGGTTGTCGTAGTTGAACTTGGCAAGAACGTTGTACGGTTTCTTCTGACTTGCATCCTTAGCCGACGACAGTTCATAAGCCGTAGCGTTAAGAATATCGAAGTCGAGCATATATACGAAGTTTGCATTGAAGTCGAAATTCTTGTACTGGCCGTTCAAACTGAAACCTCCCTGATAGCGTGGGTTGGTGTTACCAATAACGGTGCGGTCGTTAATGTCGATGCTGCCGCTGTCGTCAAGATCCTTGAACTTTATGCGTCCCGGCAAAGTACCGAACAAGCCCTCAACCGTTCCTTCCTTAGGCTCGTAGTTGAAGCCGTTGCGGTTAAACTCGTCGAACTGGTAGATGCCGTCGTAAACGTAACCGTAGATAAGACCGAGTTCCTGACCGACAACCATGCGGAAGTTGTTCTCGCTGTCCCAGCTCGAAGCCTCGAAATAGTTGTTCACGCCGTTAACCTTGTCAACGCGAGTCTTGTTCATACCAAGGTTGAAGCTACCTGTAAGGAAGTAGTCCTTTCCGCGAAGAATATCGCCCGATACAGAGATTTCGAAACCGCGGTTAGTAACCTGACCAATATTCTGATACTGAGTAGCATAACCAGTAGTTGTAGGAATCTCGCACTTGTAAAGGAGGTCGTGGGTTGTATCCCAATAAACCTCAGGAGTAATTGTCAGACGTCCCTTGAACAACTGAATATCGAATGCCAAGTTACGCGAAACCTTTGTCTGCCACTTGATATCGGTATTAGGGAACAGACTCTCGGCTGCATAATAAACCTCGCCAAGCTTTGAAACAGTGTTCTCGCCCCAACTTGGACCGCCGTTTGCATTAACCGAATATACATATCTCCATCTGTCCTCGCCAATGTTGTTATCGCCCGAAGTACCGATGGCAACACGAACCTTGAACATATTTACAAGATTGTTTTCGCCCCAGAATCCTTCTTCAGAAACAACCCAGCCGGCTGATGCTGATGGGAAGTAGCCCCACTGCTGTCCCGGTGCAAATCGGCTCGAACCATCGGCACGGAATGTAGCAGAAATAAGATACTTGTGCTTGTAGTTGTAAGCAGCCTGTCCGAAGAATGAAGCTGTACGGATTGGAGTGCTTCTTGATGATGTTATCTGATAAGCAGAACCAAGTCCCATGTTGTTGAACGCATCGCGTGGAGAAATTGTCTGTGGGAAATAGCGTGAGGCAGAATAATGAGTTTCATTTTCTGAATGCTGGATTTCCTGACCCAACAAGAATGAAAGGTCGTGACTCTTGTTCAATGTAATGCCATAGTTCAGAGTATTTGTCCAAGTGTAATCCATCTTGTTATACTTGGTAATCTCGGCAAACGGCATATCATTATTAGCAATACCCTTTGATGTCAAAGCGCCATAGAAACGGTTTGTATCTCTGAACATCCAAGACAAACCGAAATCAGACTTAAATGTAAGTCCTTCGAGAATGTTCCAAGTTATACTTGCCTGATTAGTAAAGGTATAAGTATGCTTCAACTGATAGTTCTGGTCGATATCGTCCTTTGGGCTTGACATTGCCCAGTATTTCTCCTCATCGTAGCTAAGCATCTGCTCGGCAGGACTTGCATACTCGCGCAAGCCGTTTGTCGGGCGGTAACGAAGCACGCCAACAAGTCCGTTTGTACCAATGTTGCTCGAACCAGCACCAAGGTCGCGACGGTAAGTAAAGCGTGGATTGATGAGAATCTGCACCTTAGGACTTACCGTGATGTTCAGTTTGGTGTTCATGTTTGTACGGCGAACACCTGTGTTATCAACCAAACCTTCCTGATCGTTGTGAGACAAAGATGTGTTGAAGCGAATCTTGTCGTTACCACCAGTCAAGGTTACATTATAGTTCTGTGTAAGCGGAGTTCCGCCAAGAACCTCGTCCTGCCAGTCGTGAGTTACACAGTTCTTGTAAATGTCAAGGTCGTTAGGGTTACCATAGTCTCTGCGGAACTGATAAGTACGACCGTTGTTGGCAATACAGTAGTCGAGCTGATACTTAACAAACTCGTATGTGTTTAGCATCTCCTGCTTTCCGGCAAGCTTACTCCACGACCAGTATGTGTTGAAATCAACTTTTACGCTGCCCGACTTAGCCGACTTTGTTGTTACGATAACAACGCCGTTACCTCCTCGCGCACCATAGATGGCTGTAAGCGAAGCATCCTTCAGGATATCCATGCTCTGAATATCTGTTGGAGGAATATCGTTGATGTTATCCTGCGGGAAACCATCGACAATGAACAAAGGCTTGCTCGAGTCTGAAGAAAGTGACGAGCCACCGCGAATACGGATGTTAACCTCGGCACCCGGAGCACCATCGTCGGTTGTTACCTGCACACCGGCAATCTTTCCCTGAAGAGCCTCGGCAGCAGATGCCACAGGCACTTCGGCAAGTTTTGCACCAGAAACCGAACCGACAGAACCGGTAAGGTCTTTACGCGCACGGCTTGTATAACCAACAACAACGATTTCTTCGAATGTCTTTGAGTCGTCCTCAAGGACAATCTTAAATTCGCGGGTAGCACCAATCTTTACGGTTTGAGTTTTCATACCGATGTATGAGAACTGAAGTTCATGGTTAGTGCTCTGCACCTTGAGGGTAAACGCTCCCTCAAGATCGGTAGTTGTACCGTTCTGGGTACCAAGTTCCAAGATAGAAGCACCAATGATCGGCTCTCCACTTGAATCTTTTACAACTCCCTTCACAGTCTGCGCATGCAACGCCGCAACAAAAACGAGCAACAGCATTGTCAGTGCAATTCGAAATAAATTCAAATTTTTCGACATGGTTAGATTGTTTTTAATTAATAGTGATTAGTTTAGCTTTTTTTGTTATTTAAGTTTCTCTTTTTTATGGTTAACGACTGAATCGTTATCATTTAACATAGTTAGTTCGTTTCTATGCATTTATCTGTAAACGCGCTACAAATTTAAAAGTTATTGTGAAATATGCAAAGAAAATATTTATGTTTTACAAAACAAAAAAGACTGATTACACTTATCGTTTTGTAAAACAACAAGTTGGCAGATAATATTTTTCGTCAGCAAAGGCCTCGCACGTATTTTTATGCCAATAAAATTCGATTTTTGCAAAAAAGAAGTCTGCATCGATGTGATGCAGACTTCTTTCATATACAAATCTTTTCAGACCAGTCTTTACAAGTTCTTTCCGTGGCAATTCTTGTACTTCTTGCCGCTTCCGCAAGGACAAGGATCGTTGCGTCCAATCTTCGGACCTTCGTTCACGATTGGAGTGCGCTGAACCTCGCGTGTGTCGTGACTTGCTGCATCACGCTGTGCAGCCTCGCGAGCCTCGTCAATGTCAACCTTAGTCTCGGTGTACTGCTGACGTGGAGCAGGACGCTCAGGCTCAGCCTCGCGCAACTCAGGAGCAGCCGGACCATTTTCTTCGTTAGGTGCAACAGGAATCTGGGCACGCATAAGCACAGAAGTTGCATCGTTGTAGATTTTGTCGACCATTGAGTCGAAAATCTTGGCACTCTCAAGTTTGAAAATCAAAAGCGGATCTTTCTGCTCATAACTTGCATTCTGAACAGAATGTTTCAACTCATCGAGGTCGCGAAGGTTCTCCTTCCATCCCTCGTCGATAGAGTGAAGAAGAATTATCTTCTGGAACTGCTTCACAACGCTCTTGCACTCAGTCTCGTAAGCCTCCTTCATTGAGCACTGAACATTGTACATGCGCTTTCCGTCAACAATAGGAATCATGATGTTCTCGAACATCTGACCCTGTGGCGACTCGTAAGCATTCTTTATCACAGGATATGCGATGCTTGCAATTCTGTCAGAACGGCGCTTGAATACATCCATTACGGCTGCATAAGTATCGTCCTCGAGTTTCTCGCGTGGAACTGTCTCGAACTCATCCTGAGTAAATGGACACTCCATTGCGAAAACTTCAATCATCGACTCCTTGATTCCTTCGTAATCGTTATTCTTGATGATTGTGATTACGCGGTCCCATATCATGTTTGCAATATCGTTACCGATGCGCTCACCCATCAACGCGTGGCGACGCTTTTCGTAGATAACGGTACGCTGACGGTTCATAACATCATCATACTCAAGCAGATGCTTACGGATACCGAAGTTATTCTCCTCTACCTTCTTCTGAGCACGCTCGATTGAACGTGAAATCATCGGATGCTCAATCATATCACCTTCCTCGTAACCGAAACGGTCCATAACGCTGGCGATACGCTCACTTCCGAACAGACGCATCAAGTTATCTTCAAGAGAAACGAAGAATACTGATGAACCCGGGTCGCCCTGACGACCGGCACGACCACGCAACTGGCGGTCTACACGACGGCTCTCGTGACGCTCTGTACCAATGATTGCAAGACCGCCGGCAGCCTTAACCTCGTCGGTAAGTTTAATATCGGTACCACGACCTGCCATGTTTGTTGCGATTGTAACAACACCAAGTCCGTTTATGCTCTTACCTGCCTCGGCAACGACCATAGACTCGCGTGCGTGCTCCTTGGCATTAAGCACCTGACAAGGAATGTGGCGCATGTCGAGCATTCGCTTCAGCAACTCTGAAATCTCGACAGATGTTGTACCAACAAGAACAGGGCGACCAGCCTCGCGCATCTTAACAACCTCTTCGATTACAGCAGTATACTTCTCGCGCTTTGTCTTGTAAACACGGTCGTTCATATCAATACGAGCAACTGGGCGGTTTGTAGGAATCTCAACGCAATCGAGTTTGTAGATGTCCCAGAATTCACCTGCCTCGGTTGTTGCAGTACCTGTCATACCTGCAAGTTTGTGATACATACGGAAGTAGTTCTGCAAAGTGATTGTTGCAAATGTCTGAGTTGCAGCCTCGATGGTTACACCTTCCTTAGCCTCGACAGCCTGATGCAAGCCATCGCTCCAACGGCGGCCTTCCATTATACGGCCAGTCTGCTCATCAACAATCTTAACCTTTCCGTCGATAACAACATACTCGGTGTCTCTCTCGAACATTGTGTATGCCTTCAGCAACTGCTGAATTGTATGAACTCGCTCGCTCTTTGTTGAATAGTCGGCAAATGCGCTATCTTTCTTCTCAACGAATTCCTCTTCTGTAATCTTGCCGGCAGCCTTTTCCTTTTCAAGGTCTGAAAGGATTGAGGTGATATCAGGCAACACGAACAACTGGTCATCGTGAACAAGGTCGGCAAGGAATGCGTTACCCTTGTCTGTAAGGTCTACGCTGTTCTGCTTCTCATCAATAACGAAGTACAAAGGCTCGACAGCCTCTGGCATACGGCGGTTATTGTCGCGAATGTACTCTTCCTCTGTCTTCAGCAACTTGTTCTTAACGCCCTGCTCGCTAAGGAACTTGATGAGCGGCTTGTTCTTTGGCAACGCCTTGTGGCTGCGGAACAACGACAATGCTCCGGCTTCAACCTGCTTAGAGTCGCTGCTTGCCATAAGGTTCTTTGCCTCGGCAAGATATTCTGTTGCCAACTTGCGCTGAACAGCCACGAGCTGCTCTACAAGAGGCTTGTATTCGTTGAACAACTGCTCTACATCGCCCTTTGGAATAGGACCAGAGATGATAAGAGGAGTACGGGCATCGTCGATAAGCACAGAATCGACCTCATCGACAATGGCATAGTTGTGCTGACGCTGAACGAGGTCGGCAGGACTTGTTGCCATGTTGTCGCGCAGATAGTCGAAACCGAACTCGTTGTTTGTACCAAATGTGATATCGGCTCTATACGCTTTTCTACGAGCCTCTGAGTTTGGCTGATGCTTGTCGATGCAGTCAACGGTAAGTCCGTGGAACTGATAGAGAGGTCCCATCCACTCAGAGTCACGCTTAGCCAGATAATCGTTCACAGTTACGACATGAACGCCGTTACCTGTCAAGGCATTCAGGAACACAGGAAGGGTTGCAACGAGAGTCTTACCCTCACCCGTAGCCATCTCGGCAATCTTACCCTGATGAAGAACAACGCCACCAAACAACTGAACGTCGTAGTGAACCATGTTCCAAGTCAAGTCGTTTCCGCCGGCAAGCCAGTGGTTATGATAGATAGCCTTGTCGCCGTCAATTTCGACAAAATCCTTTGTTGCTGCCAACTCGCGGTCGTAGTCGGTTGCTGTAACCTCTACAGTCTCGTTCTGGGCAAAGCGGCGCGCAGTATCCTTAACGATTGCATATACTTCAGGAAGAATCTCAGTCAAGCCTTCCTCAAGTTTGTCGAGAACCTGCTTCTCTATCTTGTCAATCTGCTCAAAGATTGGCTGACGGTTTTCGAGTTCAGTCTCCTCGATCTTAGCCTTCAGTTCTTCAATCTTGGCTTTCTCTTCCTTCACCTTGTCTTGCAGATATGCCTGAAGAACCTTTGTCTTTTTACGAAGTTCATCGTTAGATAGTTTCTCTATTTCAGGATAAGCAGCCTTAACCTTTTCAACCCAAGGCTGAATAGCCTTCATATCTCGAGTTGATTTATTACCAAACAACTTGGCTAATAAAGCATTGAAATTCATTATATTTTACTTTTTATATTTTAAAAATTGATAATATGCCGGCACAGCCGAGCGTGACAGCAGAAGCATTACAAGAAGATAGTGCGGAAGAACAAACTTCTGCGGAATAAGCGGCATTGCTATCAGAAACAGCGCGATGACTACAAACGCACATCTGTGATATGCACACTCTCGGTTCTTCACTCCCTTATATATAATATAAGGTATGGCAAGAAGAGGCAAAGGATTAAAAACCCACACCAACCAGTTACTGTCGACGGTTGGATGTACCGAGCATGTTGAAAGAAAGGCGATTATGCAACCTGCCAATCCCTGCGCCAGATATATTATTGAGTTTACAATCCAATATGAAGTTTTTTTCTTGAATTCGTAGTAACACGCAACCACCGACAGCAGCAGAAGAATTGCAAACACGGTAGAAGGAGTAAGAACGGTAACGACTGGTTTCAACGTATCTTCCGATGCTGCCACCACCACGCTGTCCGATGCCACTATCGCCTCTCCGCTGCCCTTCTTCGCCTTGCGGAAACTCGACGACAAGTATTGCGGAGCAAACATCTTCTTCTTGTCGGTTATGCAAGCATCCGCGCCGCTTCCAAGAAGCATGTCGATACCAAACGAGTTCCAAGGGTCGAAACTGTTGTAATGATGAATTATGTCGCGATACGAAACAGTCTCTTCGGCAGGCACATCGGCATCAAAGCCATTGTATTTAATTCCGCCTTCTACGCTTCCTTCAATCATGTCGCGTGCACGCAGCGTGCAGTTATCGTAAAAGAAATTGTAGCGGTATATTCTGTTTTCAGGCTGGAAATTTACGCACAACGACTGAAATAGTCTTACCTTCTCATCAGATGTAAGATTGAGCACCTGCTCCCTCACCTCAGAGCCTCTGCGAGCATAAGACGAACGAAAATATTCAAACGGCTCAATGCCAAGCTGATAGTCGGTCTCGCCCTTTATGAAACGATACACAAAATCGGGCGTGTTAAAGTCGAACACGCCGTAATTGAACGTAATATCAGTTCCGCGGTTGTTGTTGAAGCGGATTGCCGTATGTCCATACTGCTCGTACACCTCCCTGCCCCCGCTGCAAGTAAGCAGACTCACGGTTGCAGAATCGGCATGAAAATCATCGGCAGCAACAGGCATCGACATGCTCGCCAACAAAATAAATGTCAGCAACTGATAAATAGCATCTGTTTTCTGTACCCTATGTTTCATAAAATCACGTGCAAAAATAGTGTTTTTAAAGTACACATGCACTAAAACTCAAAAAAAAATAACAAAATAGGCAAGAAAACTATGAATATAATGTTTTTTAATTTATTTTTGCATCGTAAAAGCGTGGATTACGTGAATTTGATTATTGACATAGGCAACACAACCGCGAAGATTGCGGTTTTTGAAAAAAACGAGATGGTGGATGTAATAAACGACTCCAACTCTTCGTTCTATCATCTGGAAGAGTTGATACAAAAGTATCAGCCAACCAAAGGCATATTGTCAACAGTAGTTCCGCTTTCTGCTGACATTGAGCGACAGATTTCAAATCTCCCGTTCAAGATGATGAAACTCGACGCTACGACAAACATCCCGGTACAGAACATGTACCGCACGCCCAACACGCTTGGGTCGGACAGGCTTGCTGCCGTAGTCGGAGCGTACACGCTGAACAACAGAAACAACATCCTCGTTGTTGACGCAGGAACATGTATAACATACGAGTTCCTCGACAGCGAAGGCAGATACTGGGGAGGCAACATCTCGCCCGGTCTGAACATAAGAATGAAGGCTATGCATGCTATGACAGCCTCATTGCCCGAGATTACGCTCGAGGGTGAAACGCCCGACTTTGGGTTCGACACCACCACGGCACTTCGCTCGGGAATAACAAAAGGAGTAACTATGGAAATTGAGGGATACATCCGCAAGACAAAGGTAAAGCATCCCGATTTAATGGTTTTTTTGACAGGTGGCGATTCGGAATGGCTTGCCAATAGCCTTGATGACACCATCGTAACAAACAAAAATTTAGTATTAATTGGCCTAAACAGAATTTTGGATGAAAATTAACGGAACGTTGAGCTGCATCTTGATGCTGAGCCTGCTCGCAGGCAATACCAAAGCACAGAACGGTGTTTCTACACCATACTCAAGATACGGTTTTGGAAAATTATCCGATGCTACTTCGGGATTCTCTTCAGCAATGGGTGGTATTGGGTACGGAATACGCGAAAACGGTAAGGTAAACACACTCAACCCGGCATCATACTCGGCTGTAGACTCACTTACATTCATCTTTGACGCCGGTGTATCGTTAGAGAACGTGAACTATTCATACGGAAAGAATAAGACAAACAAGAAGAGTTCAAGTTTCGACTATCTTACAATGCAGTTCAGGGCTTGGAAGAATATTGGAATGACGGTTGGCGTGCAGCCTTTCTCACGCATAGGATACGAGTCAAGTACTACATCCGATATTGAGGGCTCAAAGGATGACTATAATCCAAACAACTACACCTCTACAGCCTCATACAAAGGCTCTGGAGGTTTGCACAAGGCTTTCGTTGGAGCGGGTTACCGAATTCTCGACAACCTTTCGGTGGGTGCCAACTTCTCATATATGTTCGGAGACATTCAGCACACCATCACATACACACCAAGTTTGTCAAGTTCGTACATCAACTATTGTCTGTACTCGGCAAGCATATCGACATACAGCATAGACTTGGGAGCACAGTACACGCTCAAGATGGATGCAAAGAAAAGCCTTACCATCGGTGCAGCAGCCACTTTGGGACACACAATCAACAACGATGCCTCATTGTACGAGACTCTGATGGACAGCAGCGGCGACACAATATACTCTAATAGAAATCCCGCCATTAAAGACGCTTTCGAACTGCCGCTGACAATAGGTGCAGGTGTAACTTATAGACATGACAACCGTCTTACTATTGGAGCAGATTATACTCTGCAAAAATGGGGCGACTGCAAATTCCCGATGAAGGAAGACGCAGCAAACGGCACAGCCTACGCCTCAAGAACTGGCTATCTGCTTGACAGAAGCAGATTTGCAGTTGGTGCGGAATTCATTCCAAACCCTATGAGCCGCAAGTATCTGAGAAGAGTTAAATACCGCTTAGGCGCATCATACTCTACTCCATATATAAAGGTGAACGGAGCTGACGGACCAAGAGAAATAAGCGTAACTGGCGGTTTTTCGCTGCCAATACAGAATCAGATAAACAATCGCTCGTGCTTGAACATTTCTGCACAGTGGGTAAACAGCAAGTCGTCGGCAATCGGGCTGACAGAGAATTATCTGCGTGTTTGTGTGGGACTTACATTCAACGAGAGATGGTTCATGAAGTGGAAATTCGATTAAACACTATAAGAGAAAAATAAGGAGAGTAAGAAATTATTATTAAAAAACTAAATCTCATTATACAATGAACGTTAAAAATCTTGCATGCATTGCTGCACTTGCTTTTGCAGCAACAGGTAATGCTTTCGCTCAGGACGATTGCATGAGCAACATGAGTATCTATCAGGAGTACTACAAGCAGAAGAACTATAAGGATGCATATCTTCCTTGGAAAGCTGTGATGGATAACGCAAGTTGCAAGCACAACATGGCACTTTATCAGAAAGGTGCAACGATTCTTCAGAATCTTGTATATTCAGAGACTAACGCCGCTAACAAGAAGGCTAAGTTTAACGAGCTTATGGCTTTGTGGGACGAACGTATCTCAAAGCTCGACCAGCTTAACGCAACAGTTCGTACAAAGAGTACTCTTGGCGATATGTACTGCCGTAAGGCTTACGACTACATCACATACGGTGCCGGCTGCGGCGCAACTAACGATGTAGCCTACACTATGTTCCGCAAGGGTATCGACATCATCGCTCAGAAGGACGATGAGAATGTACAGGGCTTCGTTCTTTCTAAATACTTCGACGTATCATACGCTAAGTATCAGGCTGATCCAGAAGGCTTCCGCGAGCAGTTCTTGAAGGACTACATGGAGACTACTGAGATTTGCGAGAAGATGCTTGCTGCTGCCAACAACGAGCCAAACCCAGCAAAGGCTAAGCAGATTGTTGACCAGTACGACCCAGTACAGAGCAACGCCGAGGCAACACTTGCTGTATCTAAGGCTGCAGAGCCAGAGATGCTTAACAAGATGTTTACTCCTAAGATTGAGGCTAACAAGAACGACGTTGACTACTTGAACTCAGTATTGTCAATCATGTCAGCTAACAACGCAACTAAGTTCGAGACTTATTACAAGGCTGCTAAGTATGCACACGCAATCAAGCCTACTTACGAGTCTGCTATCGGTTGTGCTGCTGATGCTAACCGCAACAATCAGGCTGCTGCCGCTGCAAAGTACTACGATCAGGCTCTTACTCTCTGCCCTAACGAGCAGCAGAAGGCTAAGATCTGTTTGCAGGTTGCAAAGGCTATGCTTAAGAGTGGTAACACAGGTAACGCTGAGAAGTATCTTTCTCAGGCTACAACAATCACTCCAGCACTTGCAGGTAAGGCAGATATGGTTCGCGCACAGATTGCAGCAGTAAACGGTAACTACGACAGCGCTATCAACCTCAGCAACAAGGCTGCTCAGGAAGACGTAACTCTTACTGGTCAGGCTGAGCGTATGAACAAGCAGATGGCTGAAGCTAAGGTTAAGAAGGCAGCTCAGGATAAGTACAACGCAGCTGTTAAGGCTGAGCAGGCTAAGAACAAGAAGCTTGAAGATTTCTGGAAGGGCGGCAAATAAATTCTTGTGTTGAGACATTCAATGACAAGCAGTTACAGATATTTAAATATCAACCATATAAGCATAACAGCGGCTATCACTGCCGTTGTTATGCTTCTTTCGTTTTCCGGTTGTTCGGGCGAGAAAAAGCACATGGCGCCAGCCGTGAGCAATCGCGACCAACTGCCAATACTGAAGTCGAAAGGCGTATCAACGCTAATCTCAGACAGCGGCGTGATAAGATACAAAATCGTAGCCGAAGAATGGTATATCTACGACAAGACCGATCCGTCTAAATGGAGTTTCGAAAAAGGGCTCTACCTTCAGAAATTCGATCAGAAATTCCATGTAGACGCGAGCATTCAGGCCGATACAGCCTACTTCTACGACCAGAAAAAGTTGTGGGAACTGAAAGGCAACGTATTTATCCGCAACCAAAGGGGCGACAGATTCTATACCGAACTGCTCTACTGGGATCAGATTACGCACAAAATATACTCGCCTATCCACGTCAAGATTGAAGGCATAGACCGCCGGCTTGAAGGTGCAGACTTCACCGCCAACGAGGAAATGACCGACTATATGTTCCACAAGGCAAGCGGCGCCCTTCCGATGGAAGACAAGCAAGCCAACAACGACTCGATAAAGCGCGCCATGGTGCGCCCATCATAATCCTTACTCAAGGCACAGAATGGAACTGTTAACAATATTCATAGAAATAATCGTAGCCATCATATTTTCAGGGTTCTTCTCTGGAATGGAGATTGCTTTCGTCTCGTCGAGCAAACTGCGCTTCGAGATGGACAAGAGCGAGAAGAGCATAACGTCGCACATTCTGTCGCATTTCTACCAGAAGCCAAACGAGTTTATTTCTACCCTACTCGTGGGCAATAACATCTCGCTCGTAATCTACGGTATCTTGATGGCGCAGGTCATCACAATCCTTTTCGGAAACTATCTGAATCTGCGGTTCGACAACAACGAGGGAACACTTGTGATGATTCAGACGATTATCTCGACGGTTATAATCCTTTTTACAGGCGAATTTCTGCCAAAGACTCTGTTCAAGATAAACCCGAACAGAATGCTTACGCTGTTTGCCGTTCCGGCTTTCGTATGCTACGTCGTTCTCTACCCAATTTCGAAAATAGCCACTGGAATTTCGAAGATTTTCCTTCTGATGTCGGGAACAAAGATAAACAAGAAGGAAACCGCCAAGGCTTTTACGAAAGTCGACCTCGACTATCTTATCCAGTCGAGCATCGACAACACGAAAGACGACAAGGAGATAAACGACGAGGTTAAGATTTTCCAGAACGCGCTCGACTTCTCGAACGTGAAAATCAGAGACTGCATTGTGCCGCGAACCGAAATTCAAGCGGTAGAGGTAAACTCATCGATTGACGTTCTGCGCTCGCATTTCATCGAGAGCGGAAACTCAAAAATCATCATCTACAAAGAAGACATCGACCACATCATAGGATACATTCACTCGTCGGAACTATTCAGACACACCGACGACTGGAACAAGAATCTGCGCGACATTCCAATCGTGCCCGAGACGATGGGCGCGCAAAAACTGATGAAACTCTTCATCAAAAACAAGAAGAGCATCGCCGTGGTTGTTGATGAATTTGGCGGCACATCGGGCATCGTCACGCTTGAGGATTTGGTTGAGGAAATCTTCGGCGACATTGAGGACGAGCACGACAACACCACCTACATTGCAAAGCAGACCGGCGAGAACGACTACGTTCTGTCGGCACGTCTGGAGATTGAGAAAGTAAACGAGAAGTTTAACCTCGAACTTCCCGAAAACGACGAGTATCTGACAATCGGAGGCTTGATTCTGCATGAGTATCAGAGTTTTCCGAAACTGCACGAAATAATAACGATAGGACGCTATCAATTCAAAATTCTGAAGGTTACAAACACGAAAATCGAACTTGTGCGCCTAAAAATTATTGAATAAGTTAAAAATGCATTAAAAATTCACATTATTAATACTTTTTTTGTATCTTCGTGCGCTAATTCTTAAAAACAAGGAAAAAAATAAATAATAAAAAATAATAAAATGCCAGCATTACAAAACATTCAGAAGCATGGCAAGGTACTCATAGCAGTCGTTGCCCTTGCTTTGTTTGCATTTATCGCAGAAGAGGGGTTCCGTGCAATGGAACAGAACTCAAACGCCAACAGAAACAAGGTTGGTGAGATAGACGGTGAGGCTATTTCAGCCTCAGATTTCGAGAAACTCGTTGACGAATATACCGAAGCAATGAAGTTCGTTCAGCAGAGATCTTCATTCACCGACGAGGAGACAACACAGATTAAGGATCAGGTGTGGCAGATGCTTGTCAACAACAAACTTGTTGAGAACGAGTGCAAAAAGCTCGGTCTGACAGTTACCGACGAGGAACTTCAGAACATCATCAACGAAGGCAACAGCCCATTGTTGAGCCAGACTCCTTTCATCGGTCAGAACGGTCGTTTCGACAAGGATATGCTTAAAAAATTCCTTGCCGACTACGAAAAGACAAAGACTCAGAATCCACAGATGGCTGAGCAGTATGCACAAGTATACAAGTTCTGGACATTCATCGAGAAGATGCTGAGAACCCAGACTCTTCAGATGAAGTATCAGGCACTCATCTCTAACGCCCTTATCTCAAACCCTATTTCAGCAAAGGCATCGTTCGAGAACCGCACAAACCAGAGCGACATCCTTATGGCAGCCGTTCCATATGCAACAATCAACGACAACGATGTTAAGATTGAAGAGGCTGACTACAAGGCTGCATACGAAAAGAACAAGGAGCGTTTCAAGAACTTTGCTGAAAGCCGCGACATCAAGTACATCGACGTACTTGTAAAGGCAAGCCCAGCAGACCGCGCAAGCCTTGAGGAGGAGATGAAGGAATACGTTACAAAACTTGCAAATGGCGAGGATGCAACAAACGTAGTTCGCTTGTCAAACTCACTTGTTCCATATTCAGACGTATTCGTTTCTAAGCACGTTCTTCCGGGCGACATCGCAGGCAAGATTGATTCAACAGCCGTTGGAACAGTTGCCTCTACATTCTACAACGCTCAGGACAATACACTTAACTGCTACCGCTACATTGCAAAGGCATCAATACCTGATTCAGTTGAGTACCAGTCAATTATGGTAATGGGCGCAAGCAAGGACGAAATCAAGACTAAGACCGACAGCGTTGTAAACGCAATCAACGCAGGCGGTGATATTAAGGCTATCGCAAAGAACTACAACCAGACAGGCGAGTCATCATGGTTGACAAGCCGTCAGTACGAGGGTCAGAAGTTGAGCACAGAGAATGTTAAGTACATCAACGCTGTTACAACTCTTGGCGTTGGCTCAACAACAGTTGTAGAGACTGCTCAGGGCAACGTAGTTGTAAAGGTTCTTAACCGCAAGGCATTCAGCGACAAGTACAAGGTTGCTGCAATCAAGCGCGAAGTTACATTCAGCAAGGAGACATACAGCAAGGCTTTCAACAACTTCAGCCAGTTCGTTGCAAAGAACAAGACTCTGAAGGAAATAGAGGCTAACGCTTCAAAGAGCGGCTATACTGTTCTCGACCGTTCAGACATCTACAGCAGCGAACACAACGTATGCGGCGTGGGCAACACTCGCGAAATTATGCGCTGGCTCTTCAACGATGCTAAGAAGAACGACGTTTCTAAGCTTTACGAGTGCGGTACAGACAATGACCACATGATGCTCATCGCTGTTACAGGCGTTAACGAGGCTGGATATCTTCCACTCGAGAAGGTTAAGCCAATGTTGAAAAACGAGATTCTTAACGACAAGAAGGCAGAGAAGATTATCGCAAGCCTTGGCAACGTTAAGAGCGTAGCAGATGCAAAGAAGCAGAAGGGTGCAGTATCTGACACTATCAAGCACGTTACATTCTCTGCTCCTGCTTTCGTTATGGCAACAAGCTCAAGCGAGCCAGCACTTAGCGCACGCGTAAGCATGACAGCTAAGGGTCAGTTTGCTGGTCCTGTAAAGGGTAACGCTGGAGTTTTCGTATTCCAGGTTCTCGACAAGCAGAAGGCTCAGGAGAAGTTTGATGCAAAGACTGAGGAAGGAATGCTTACAAATATGGCAGCACGCGCTGCAAGCCGCTTCATCAACGACCTTTACATCAAGGCTAAGGTTGTAGACAAGCGTTACATGTTCTTCTAATTTTTAGACATTAGAAATTAAATCAAACATAAAATCTGAATGTGGATTCGTTCTACATTCAGATTTTTTTTACATCTTTGTCGCCATGAAAAGAAACGCACTATCCATACTTTTGCTAACTATAAGCCTTGGCGCAGCGGCTCAAGGCTATCAGGCTGATGAAATCCAGACTTTCAACATGACGAAAGCCGGAATAAAGCCACGAAACTACAGCGGAATCGCGCACCTTGACGGAAGTCGATATGCCCTCGTAAGCGACAAGGAAGATTCCGACGGATTCTTTATCTTCAGCATCGAACAGGACAGCATTACGGGCAGAATCATCAGCGTTAAGGATGAAGGACTTCGCTCTGCAAAAACAGGCACACAAAGGGATTCGGAAGGCATTTGCACCAGAATCAGCAACGGCGACACGCTCATCTACATCGCGGCAGAAAACGACCAACAGATTCTTGAATACAATTCGAACGGCATTCCAACAGGAAAGAGTATGAATATTCCAGAAGAATTCAGCAAAAACAACATTCAGGGAAACTACGGATTCGAATCGCTCGCCTACTCTGCCGCAACAAATCTGTTTTGGACAACAACCGAAAATGCTCTGAAAAAAGACATCGGCAAACCAAACGAAGGCGTAAGACTGCGCCTACAATCGTTCGACGACAATCTGGAACCCAAGCATCAGTACGAATATCGCACCGATGCTCCGATTTACGGCAACAAAAAGAAACGAAACTACGCTTTCGGTGTGGCTGAAATCTGCGCACTTGCCGACAGCAGTCTGATTGTGCTCGAACGCGAATTTATCGTCACTCCAAACTACATCGGAAGCAAGTGCAATCACAAACTTTTCGTCGTGAAACCTACGCAGAACGACATTCCGATGGAAAAGGATCTGCTTTACTCGTTCGAAACAAAGTTCAATCTCTCTCACAAAAATCTTGCCAACTATGAAGGCATGTGCCTCGGCGCAAGACTTTCTGACGGGAAACAAACACTCCTGCTCGTAAATGATTCACAAGCAGGAGCGGGAAATAAAATTTTTGCGCTACAAGATTACCTGAAAGTAATCTCTATTTCTTATCCTCGCGAAGCGGAATAGTGGTGTCGCCAGCAAGCGATTCAACCATAGGAAGCATACGTTTGTAGGCTTCGAGCACTTCGAGAATCTTTTTTTCTTGAAAGTTGAATTCGTTTAGTGTTATCTTCGGCTTCTCGTTAAGAATCTTTCGTTTGAGGAACTGAAACGCCGTTCCTCGTCCCATTATCTCCTTTCGGAAAATCTCGTAATTGAATACGAAATACTTTTCGTGGCGGCAACATTCAAGCACCACGTTCCACCGTTTTTGCGTAAACTGATTGAACAACCGCAGAATCTTTACACATTCGCCAACGTCGTTCAAAGCATCCACAAAGGCTCGCATGACGCGTTCCTGCTGAGTTTTTGGGTCGTAGTCGTAAACATGGTTCACGGCATCCGTTGCGTGTTCCGCAGCCCTGCTCACCTTGTGATTCCAATTCTGATTCAGCGATTGGAAATATAGTTTATCCATCTGAGCAACAAGTCTTTCGCGAATATCCCAAACCTCCTTCACATGCTTGTAATTAAGCAAATCGGTAGCCTTGTTCTTTACAAGATATTCGAAAAGTTCGCCCATTATATAAAGATTTCGTGCCACGCTGTTTCTCATTCGGTAGATATCGGTTGCAAGAATCTCGACAGACGAATCAAGATTGTCTCCCTCGGTTTCCATCATCTCGCTGTGCCCGAGGAAAGTCGAAATTCTATCGACATCATGCGACTTGTAAACCGTTTCGGCATCCGCATCAACCTTAAGCAGGTGTTGCTCGATGTTTTCCAAATCGGCTGTCTGCTTTTTGTGATCTTCCTCTGCAAGAAGCATATAACCCTTCATAATTGCATGATGTTCAGGCACTTTGTAAAAAGTACGGTTATTGTAATTGTAAACCCAATAAGGAATCATCAGCGTAGGAATAACGACGTTTACGACAAACATAAATGCCAGTACCATCCACGAAACCAGCAGAATATAGTTGTTTGCAAGATGCCAGTCCCAGTTTTCCCAATAAACTGTTAGCATTTCAGGCGTGCGCCAATAAAACATCAGCGCAGAATAGTTAAGCGAAAACAGAGTTACGATGATTATGATGCTCAGAATTCGCCACCAAAAATTTCGATTCTGTCCCGTGAGATGGAAAAGATGAGCCGTCCACAATCCGCCGAGAAGCAGAAAGAGATACGTTCCCCACACGGTTGTCGGCTCGGGAGTTTCAACATCGTCCTTCTGCCAAGCCCACACAATTGTTGCACCCATGTAGACCAAGAAAAGCACAAAGAATGCGTATTTTACCACAGGATTGCTCTGCTGATAACTTTCGATGTTACGGTTTGCTGATTCAAACTCCTCAACCGTGATAATATCGTTATCAACGCCCGACCTCAGATATTTCTGAGTTGTACATACCTTGTTTTTATTAAGGTCTGCATCTTCGGTTCGGCAACTACAGAACATTGCCGTCATCACTGTTATAAGTAAGAATAACAAAAAATCCCTTATCTTCATCCCCAAATATTATATTATAAAAGGTAACATTATTGACACAAATATACATACCCCATACGAAAAGAACAAATTTTTAGACATAAAAATTGAATTTACGCACATAAAAATCTGTCATTTGGACATCTGAAAGCCCTTCGCCAACTATCAGAGGGCGATTTTCAAAATCAAAGAAGAACAAAGAAAGCCGGCTGTGCGAACAATCGGACGTAAAAAAATTCGTCAGTCTCACGTTATTTTCATATTTTTGTACTCACTCAAAAAATATCTGGAAGAAATGAAAAATAAGACATACGAAGAATCAATGGCGCGTCTTGAGGAAATAACCAAAAAGATTGAGGCTCGCGAACTAACCATCGACGAACTGAGCAATAATCTGAAAGAGGCGCAGCAACTGCTGAAATTCTGCAAAGACAAATTGTATAAAACCGACGAAGATATACAGAAAATATTGGATAAGTCAGAAGACATATAAAAAAGTCAAACAAAAATATAGTTTGTGTTGATAAATTTTGTAATTTTGCTTTCGACTTTCAACAAATTGAAAGTAACAACACAGATTTTATTTAATAATATAATAAGGCAATGAACGAATTAGACTGGAAAAATCTGCCTTTTGGTTATATAAAGACAGACTATAACGTACGCTGCTACTACCGCGATGGAAAATGGGGTGAGATTGAAGTTTCATCTGAGGAAACCATCAACATTCACATGGCAGCAACATGTCTGCACTACGGACAGGAAGCATTTGAGGGACTGAAAGCATATCGCTGCAAGGATGGCAAGGTAAGAGCTTTCCGCATCGAAGAGAACGCTGCACGCTTGCAGAGCACTTGCCGCGGAATTCTTATGCCAGAGTTGCCAACAGAGAAGTTTGTCGAAATGGTGAAAAAGGTGGTACGCCTTAATGAACGCTTCATTCCGCCATACGAGAGCGGTGCAACACTCTATGTTCGTCCTCTTCTTATAGGCACAAGCGCGCAGGTAGGCGTGCATCCAGCATCTGAATATCTGTTCATTATCTTCGTAACTCCAGTAGGACCATACTTCAAGGGAGGTTTCTCAACCAACCCTTATGTCATCATCCGCGAGCACGACCGTTCGGCTCCTCTCGGAACTGGAATCTACAAGGTTGGAGGTAACTACGCAGCAAGCCTTCAGGCTAATAAAAAGGCTCACGACTTGGGCTACGCATGCGAATTCTATCTCGATGCAAAAGAAAAGAAATACATCGACGAGTGCGGTGCTGCCAACTTCTTCGGAATAAAGGACAACACATACGTTACTCCAAAATCGACATCAATCCTGCCGTCTATCACCAACAAGAGCCTTATGCAACTTGCCGAGGACTTCGGAATGAAGGTTGAAAGACGCAAGATTACCGAGGAAGAACTCGAAACATTCGAGGAAGCCGGAGCATGCGGAACAGCAGCCGTAATCAGCCCTATCGAGCGCATCGACGACCTTGAACTGAACAAGAGTTATGTGATTGCAAAAGACGGCAAGCCGGGTCCTGTGAGCACAAAGTTGTATAACAAGCTCATCGGAATTCAGTATGGCGAAGAGCCTGATACACACGGCTGGATTACAGTTGTAATTGAATAAGAAAACATAACGTAATTTACTTACGCACCTTGATAACCGGACACATCGAAAGATGTATCCGGTTATATGGGTTATAATTAACACTAATGTAAAAATGGGCAAAGGAAAGTTAGAAAAATTCGCCGACATGCGAAACTACCCACATGTTTTTGAATATCCGTTCTCGGTGGCAGACAACGTGCCTTTCGAGATGAAGGGAAAATGGAACGAGATGTTCTTCCACAACAGCAACCCTATCGTTCTTGAACTGGGCTGCGGACGAGGAGAATACACCACCGGACTGGCACGGATGTATCCTGACAAAAACTTCATCGGCGTTGACATAAAGGGAGCGAGAATGTGGACAGGTGCAACTGAGGCACTCAAAGACGGACTGAAAAATGTGGCTTTTCTTCGCACCAACATCGAGATAATCGAACGCTTCTTTGCAGCAGGCGAAGTGAGCGAGATTTGGCTTACATTCAGCGATCCGCAGATGAAGAAAGCCACAAAGCGACTCACCAGCACATACTTCATGAACAGGTATCGCAAGTTCCTTGTTCAGAACGGATTAGTGCACCTGAAGACAGACAGTAACTTTATGTTTACATACACAAAGTACATGCTCGAAGAAAACAAACTTCCCGTTCAGTTCATAACCGACGACTTGTATCACAGCGGTCTGAACGACGAGATTCTGAACATCAAGACGTACTACGAACAGCAATGGCTCGACCGTGGTCTGACAATAAAGTACATTCGCTTTGAACTTCCGCAGGAAGGCGAACTATGCGAACCTGACGTTGAGATTGAACTCGACGAATATCGCAGTTACAATCGCAGCAAACGCAGCGGTCTGCAAACCAGCAAATAAGAAATCAAATAAATAGTTATGACATTATATCCAAAGTTAATTAACGACGCACTTGCAACAGTACGCTATCCCGGCACAGGCAAAAACCTGATTGAGGCTGAGATGATTGAGGACGACATGCGAATTGACGGCATGAAAGTGAGTTTCTCTATTATCTTCGACAAGCCAACCGACCCTTTCATGAAATCGGTAATCAAGGCTGCCGAGGCGGCAATCCATACATACGTAGACAAAGATGTTGAGGTAACCATAGGTGTAAAGACCATTCAGGCAGCACGCCCGGAAGTCGGCAAACTTCTTCCACAGGTAAAGAACATCATTGCCGTTTCAAGCGGAAAAGGCGGCGTTGGAAAATCTACCGTGGCAGCCAATCTTGCTGTTGCTCTGGCAAAACTCGGCTACAAAGTCGGACTGCTCGATACTGATATCTTCGGCCCAAGTATGCCAAAGATGTTCCAGACCGAAGATGCCCGTCCTTACATGGATAGAATTGACGGTCGCGACCTTATCATACCAATCGAGAAATATGGTGTTAAGTTACTGAGTATCGGCTTCTTCGTTAATCCCGACCAAGCAACTTTGTGGCGCGGCGGAATGGCTTGCAACGCTCTGAAACAACTTATTGCCGATGCAAATTGGGAAGACCTCGACTACTTCATTCTTGACACTCCTCCAGGAACGAGCGACATTCATCTTTCTCTTGTTCAGACACTTGCAATCACCGGTGCTGTAATTGTCAGCACTCCTCAGCAGGTGGCTTTGGCTGATGCTCGCAAGGGCATCAACATGTATCAGAACGACAAGGTTAACGTGCCTATTCTCGGACTGATTGAAAACATGGCATGGTTCACACCTGCCGAGCACACCGACGAGAAGTATTATCTGTTTGGCAAAGAAGGCGTTAAGAATCTTGCCGAGGAGATGAACATTCCACTGCTTGGACAGATACCTATCGTTCAGAGCATTTGCGAGAACGGCGACAACGGAACGCCTGTTGCACTCGATGCAGGCAGCATCGTCGGAAATGCTTTCATTCAGTTGGCACAAAAGGTTGTTGATGCCACAAAAAAACGCAACGATGAACTTGAACCAACAAAAATCGTCGAGGTAAGCAAAAAATAAGCATCAGAGATGATTGAGTCATCAAGAAATAAATGCAAAGAAATAATGCGCCAGTTGGAAGCCATGAAAAAACTTCCGACTGACGCTTTTGCTGCTTCGCAAGAAAAGGTTCTTTCCGACCTTAAGAAAATAATCGAAAGCACCAGCACAACACTGGCAAACACGCCAAGCACAAGCGCATTCACTAACCGCACAGAAGAACTTGAAAATGAATTGAATAAACTTCATCAAGCAGAACAAAACATCAAGCAAAACGACCTATCCGAAGCCATAAAAATCTTAAACGATCTTGCCGAAGGAAAGGCTGATCCAATGTCGTATTTCACTGGAATGGACGATCTATTCAGTTTTCAAGATCCCGACGATTTTTGATCCCGAATGCAATAAATATCCAATTTGTCTACCTAAAAAAGCGTTAATGTCATAATTCTTTATTATCTTTGTAAAGATTTAACATATCCTAAATAAAAGAAGAGCAATATTATGGCAGAAAGTACCATTAAAAATTCTTTTGGCACTGGAGACGAAGAAACCGCAGGATTTGATTTTCAGTCACTTATAGCGGTTTTTTTAATGAATATACACTGGTACATTTTATGTATCGGCATAGCACTTGGTGTGGCTTACTATCTTATCAGAACAGCAATTCCGCTTTACAGCGCAGGTGCTCGCGTTGAAATAAAGGACGAGAAGAGCAACTACGAAACACGTTCGTTGATGGACTTGGGTGTACACTCGGTCAGCGATGGTAGGCAGAACGATATCGCGCCAATGCGAACAACAAACATCTCAAAGCAAGTAATCAGAAACCTTAAGCTATACACTACCTACTTCGTAAGCGGAAACATGCGCGATACAGAACTGTATCGTAATCAACCCGTTACAGTAGACATCGAAAAAGACAAGTTGTTCGACCTTCCGGGCAACATTGTTCTCACGCTAAGCGAAGATCCAAACGGAATCAAGATTACAGGAAATGCCAATGGCGAGCCAATAAATAAAAGGCTGAAGTTTCTTCCTGCCGTATTCAATACAAAAGTCGGAAAAATTTCAGTATACCGAAATCCAGAAAAACCCGGTACTATTGAGCAGCCGATGACCGTTACAATCACCAACCCGAACAATCTTGCGCCAATGTACGCATCTGGCGTAAGCATAAATCCGGCAAGCGATTCGGAAACGGACATGGTTCTCGGACTATCGGGCACAAATGCTGACCGATGCAAAGACTATCTTCGCGAACTCGTTTCAGTCTACAACGATGAGTGGAACAGAGACAAGAATATGGTCGCACAGAAAACCGAGGAATTCATCAACAAACGTATCGAACTGATTAGCAAGGAACTGGGCGATGCAGAAAGCAAAGTCGAGGATTTCAAGGTATCTGAAGGAACACTGAATATTGGCGACGAAGGTGTTGCTGCATACGAGAAAAAACTAGAGTATCAAGAAAGAGTTACCGAGCTGAATATGCAACTCGGAATGCTCTCTGCCCTCTCCGAATACATCAACAAAAAGGAGAATCACATGCAGCTCATCCCTAATAACATCGGCATCAAAGATGAAACTCTAAAACTACTCGTGAGCGAATACAACAAAGATCTGAAAGAGCGTACTAGACTAATGCGCAACAGTTCAGAAACAAGCCCTGTGGTTGTTCAGAAAACACTCGACTTAGAGCAGTGTATGAACAATATCAAAGCCGCCATTACAAGTGCAAGATACGGCATCAACCTGAATAAAAAAGACCTTACAAAGCGCATAAACGAAGAGAATAGCAAGGTTATCGCAACTCCTTCGAAGCAGCGAATTCTTGCCAACTTCTCTCGTCAGCAAGACGTGAAGGCTGGATTGTACATAATGTTGTTGCAGAAACGCGAGGAAAACTCCATCACAATGGCTGCAACTACCGACAAGGCAAAACTTGTTGACGACCCTTATTTCGCAGGTCAGATTTATCCAAAAGAGCAGATGATTTGGGTCAGCGCAACCGCAATAGGATTCACAATTCCTTCAACAATTCTCTTTATTCTGGCGATGTTCCGCTACAAGATTGAAGGACGTTCGGATATTGAGAAACTGACAACAATTCCTATTTTGGGCGACGTTCCGATAGACAAGAATCTGAAGCAGGGCGAACGTGCCATTGTTGTTAAGCCAAATACCAACAACCTTATGGCGGAAACATTCCGAGGAATACGAACGAACCTCGACTTTGTGATGGAAGAAGGAAAGCAAAAAGTCCTTCTAGTAACATCAACTTCGAGTGGTGAAGGTAAAACTTTCATAGCCAGCAACATAGCAATGAGCGAATCGCTTTTGGGACGCAAGGTTTTACTCATCGGTCTTGATATCCGTAAACCACGCATTGTAAGTCTTTTCGGACTACACGACAAGCGTCGCGGTATCACGGCATATCTTTCTGGCGACATCAACGACTACGATACGCTGATGGCACAAATCATGCCATCGGGCATCAGCGACCATCTCGATCTGCTTCCTTCGGGAACAATTCCGCCAAACCCATCGGAGTTGCTGGCAAAAAAGAATATCGGCGCAGCCGTTGCATATCTACGCAACATCTACGACATGATTATCATCGATACAGCTCCGGTAGGACAGGTTTCTGATACTCTTCAACTTGGCTATCTGGCAGACGCATCAATATATGTTGTGAGAGCCGACTACACTCCGAAGGCAACATTCAGCATGATTAACAGTTTGCGCGATTCGAAGAAACTGCCAAGCATGAATCTCGTGCTCAACGGAATTGACCTTACCAACAAGAAGTACGGCTACTACTACGGATATGGAAGTTCGGGCAAGGGATACGGCTATGGCTATGGTAGATACGGCTATGGTAGATATGGATACGGCAAGAGCGGATACGGATACGGATACGGCTTGTACGAGGACGGTTACGGCTACGGAGAAAGTGCCGACACAAATGAAGAAAAAGATAAAAACAATTAAATTATAATATCATGACAATAGCAGTCGATTTTGACGGAACGATTGTAGAACACCGCTATCCTGCAATAGGACGCGAGATTCCGTTCGCTATACAAACCCTAAAAATGCTGATAAAAGACCAGCACAGACTTATTCTGTGGTCGGTCAGAGAAGGGAAAACTCTTCAGGAGGCAGTAGACTGGTGCAAAGAACGCGGCGTAGAATTCTATGCCGTAAACAAAGATTATCCTGAAGAAACTCAAGAAGGAAACAAGAACTATTCAAGAAAACTGAAAGTCGACATGTTCATCGACGACAGAAATCTTGGCGGTATTCCAGACTGGGGAATGATTTACCAGATGATTACAGAGCACAAGACTCTCGAAGAACTGATTAGAGAGGAGATTCGCTCAGAGACCGAACCTCCAAAGCGGAAGAAAAAATGGGGTATTTTCTAAGATAGAGTTCTTTTGCGGATACAGACCGCAGGAACTCCTTGATAAACAGAATCACAATCCAGATTTTTGGTAGCCACGCTGCCCAAAGTCAAGATTGTGTTTTTGTTTACAATCACTCCCGGACCTACCACAGCCCTTGCGCCAATCCAACAACCGTCGTGCAAAACGATAGGCGCATTACGGTACGGCATATTAAACAAGGTGTAATCGTGATTTCCAGTAATAAGGAGTGCATCTTGCGATACACAAACGTTATTTCCGATTATAACATAGTCGAGGTTGTCAATCCAGCAACGTTCGCCAAGCCACACATTGTCGCCAATCGTAAGTTTCCACGGAAACTTTATGCGAACTTCATTCTTGATTACAAGTCCTTTGCCAATCTTGGCACCGAAAGCCTTCAGAAGAAAGATTTTCAAACCCATGAACGGATTCCACGAAGCCCTGACAAAAAGCGCATTCACGAAATACCAAAGCGTAATCTTGATGAATCCCGCGCCCTTGTCAAAATTTCCAGTGGTAAACTTACTTAAATCGACACTGCTCATGATAACATTTTTTTATAGAAAGACATCAGTTTTTCGCCCATCATTCCGAGAGAATATTCGCGGCTGACGACAGAGAACGCGTTGCACCCCTTCTGCTGCAATTCGTCGGCTGAAAGAGATGCGAAATCTGCCAATGCATCGGCAACATGCTCCACTCCTACCGGAACGCACCAGCCGCTATCTGTATCTGCCAAAATCTGCCAAGGCGTTGTATTTGTCGTTATTACAGGAATCGAAGCAGACATCGCCTCGGCTACCACAAGACCAAAATTCTCGCTGTAAGTTGGCAGAACGAGCACCGAAGCGCTCGAAATCAGCCGCCATTTATCGTCGCCATAAACGCCTCCAACGAACTCAACAATATCGTTCAGATTATTTTCAGAACAGAAATTCTTCAGTTTTTCAACATAATCAGAATCGCCCTCGCCAGCGATTTTCACCTTATATCCAGCGATTTTTTCACGAACTCGGCACAAGGCTTCCAGAAGAATCTCAATGCCTTTTTTCGGATGGATTCGCGAAAGAAACAGAATATATTTTTCGCCGTCAGATTTCAGACTTGCGCACTTTTTTGCTATCGACTCAGAATCTATGCCTATTGGAATAACATCGATGTTTAAGTTTGCAACATCCGCAATTTTACAATCCGAATAATACTGAATCACATGCTTTTTCTCCTCTATTGCCGTAACCGTCTGCCACATAGATGTTTCCAGTTGCTGTCTCTGAAAGAATATCATACCGAGTTTCTTTTTCCAACGGTTACGGTTTACAATCCAAGGCTCTAACATTCCATGAACGGTGAGCGCACATTTGTAGCCCTTCTGCTCTGCCCACAACTGAGCCCACGCGCATTGCGGAAGCCAAATTGTGTTGATGTGAACGACATCTGGCTTTTCGGCATCGAGAATGGCAGTCCATTCTTTTTTGTATCTACTTCGCGAATACCATTTCGACTGCATGAAAATGACTTTCGCCCCACAGATTTCAACAGGATTCTGCGAAGCATCGGCGACGAAAATAAGTTCGGCCCTTGAGCGCAACGAGAGCGCAAGCATCTGCATGTATGTCGTTGTGCCACCAAACGAACGGTCGAGCGTATTTATGTAATGTAGAATTTTCATTTTGCCAAGACTTCTTTATAAACGTCCTCGTACTGTTTTACGATGCAAGAAAGTTTGAATCGCTTTACGTTTTCGAGTCCGTCGGACACGAGTTTCTGTCTCAAATCCTCATCTGAAATCAGTTTTCTGAAACCTTCGGAAATCTCCTGAACGCTTTCGGGATTGACGAAATATGCCGCATTTCCAGCCACCTCAGTCATCGGCTCAATGCGCGAGGTTAGGACAGGTCGGCCAACGCTCTGTCCCTCGATAATCGGCATTCCGAAACCTTCGTAAACTGACGGGAACGATACGATGTCGCACAACTTGTACTCTTCGACAATCTCCCCTTCCGTAAGATTCGCCCTTTGCACGAATCTAATGTTATGTTTTTTCAGCAAGAGTTTTATCTCGTCGGAAATCTCACCTATGATTCTCAGTTCGCAAACAATACCGTCAAGAGCCTCGATAACGCGCTCAAGATTCTTATTCCAGAAAGTTCCGACATGCAGAATTACAGGACATTCAGCATTGAAATTCTTTTCAGAGAAACTGAATTTCTCGTCTACGGCATTGTATATTACGACCGTTTTATTCTCTGCCCACGGACAATGCTTTAGCAGATTCCGCCGCGTCTGCTCTGAGATACACGTCACTTTGTCGGCTATGCGCACAGGCAGATAAAGCCAGAAGAGCCATTTGTACAACTTTTTTATCGGATTTCGCACATTGTCGATAAAAACCAAGTCGTGAATCGTCAGAACCGTCTTGCATCCGCCAATGAAAAGCAAGGCATCGTGAATGTGCCCCGTTACATGATTCACGCCACGCTTGTTTCTGTGGCGAAGAACGTAGAAACCGTTTATCAGGACATCCCACGGCATAGAGTTTGGCGATGGCATTTCGGTTGTGTCGACCTTCCATCCGTCCGACAATCGATTTACAACAGGCTCAAAAACGTGCGCGATAGAAAATCCGCATTTTCTGTTGCGAAAATGGAATGTAACAGATTCCTCTGACTTTGTTTTTTTCTGCATTTGTCCAAGAAAAACAAATGCCGTCAGACGATTAGAACGCAGCAACTTTCCGATAATCATGCAAATAAATGCAACAACAACGGCACCAATCAACGTACAAATATCTTTTTCCAATTCGCTCCACTTGACCGTAATTGGCAAAGTTGCATTCATTCCATACCAAAGCCACAAAATCAAAAAATAATAATGGAAAACGTAAATATCGAGCGACGATTTTCCTAAACAATTGAACAGTCTGTCTAATATTCTGATATTCCGAAAATTATAGAATATTCCGAGCATCACAACAACCGCAGAAATTCGTGCAACATCCTTGAAAACGCTCTTTTCAGCAATCGACTCGGGATAAACATGTACCAATAAAAACAAATAGAGGCAGAACAATGCAGCTACAATTCTTTTGTCCGTGAGGAAATTGAAGACGCGCTGTCTGTTCAAGAACAAGCCGAGAGCGAAAAACGGCAGATTTCCAGCAAGATGCTTTAGAGAAAAGAAGCCTGAAACGACCTGCGACGAGATTATATTCAGAACTTCTGCACTCGCAAAAAAAACGAGCCAAAATAACATGTCAAGCAGAAAATCGAATTTGGAACACCTCCATATTTTTCTTAATACATGATAAAAGATGTTTATTATCACAAGTTCGAACAGAACGAACAAATACCAATATCCGTACTTCGCGTTAGCAAACAAAATTAAATACGGACGAGTTGAGTAACAATAATAAACATAAAGTCCACCCACAACAAAGAAAGGTATCAGCAAGCCTGCCGACTTCTTCTTCAGAACAGACAGAACATTCATCTCCCTGCCATCGTAGCACGAAAAATATCCGCTTACCATGAAGAACAGGGCCATGTGAAAACTGTAGATTACTCCGTAGACGAGATTTGCCGACGACGCCGCATAATCGTAACCATATATCGCCTGAATGAGATGCCCCCAAAGCACAAGCAATATGGTAAATCCTTTTATGTTGTCCCAGTATTTGATTCTCTGATTAACCATTGCTATCTTGTTTTATGAGTGTTACATGCCGCCAAGGCAAAACCGCCCGAGATGACGGCAAATCCTAAGTTTGTCGGAACTCCGAGCTGTCCCTGAGGCTCGTTAAGAAGCATAAAGACGCAAAGCATCCACGGCAACATGTCGTTTCCTCTGTTAAGCATATTGTGCGACTTTATGAAGATATCGAGACCGAAAGCACATCGCAATGCAATAACCATCAGTCCGAAAACATATCCGCTCTCATTCATCACACGTCCCCACTCGTTTTCGCCATTCATGAAGGCAAACATACTACTACCTCCCAACAACTGCGCTCCCGTACTTGTTCCTGCACCAAGACCAACGCCCCACAAAGGCGCATACGAGTTGAACACGGCATTCAAGAAACCTCCGGCATATCGACCACCCAACGCACTCTGAACACCACCTTCAATCTCAGTAGCCTCATCAATACGGGCACTGAAAGCTGCCGAGCTATCATCAAGCCAGCCAGACAGCATAACGGCTGCCGCCGCCACAATCACAAACAAGCCCGTCTGTATGGCACGACTCTGCATCTTCCGATGAATCATCATGACATAGACCAAGAATATACACTCCACCATACATTGATAGTACGCCGTTCGGGAAATTGAAAACGGAATAGCCAGCATGTAGAATCCGAGTGCAACAAACAGCACATACTTGTTTATTGCCGCCCTCTCCGTGAGATAGTTGTTCATCAGAAGAAAATAGCCCATGAATGCACCAACCATTCCAAGCCACAGCGACACTCCAGATGTGAACGAGAATGTTCCGGAAGAGCGATTGAAACCCATTGCACCAAGGTACGAAGCTGTTCCCTCGCCACCAACACCTCGGTTTACCCACGAATCCATTGGCGAATAGAACTGCCACATAATCAGCATTGTCATCGGTATTGAACAATACAGGATGAACTTCCCCATCGTAAGCAAATCCTTACGGGTCAAGACCTTGCCGATTATAAACATCATCGGGAAATGACAAAAATAGATTCTCGCCCCAAACAAAGCACAACTCACCGTGTGGTGGCCGAATGCCAATGATATCAAGAACATCGGCACGGTTATAATCATCATTAGCTGGGCAATTCCGTCGCGAATCCATCCGCGGCGCAAAGCCTCCCACACAAGCCAAAACACGATAGGCTCGCGACACAGAAGCAATGGGGTGGCAAGCGGAGTCAGGAACCACTTTCGGAGTGCTCCCTCGAATATCAGAAGAATCAGATAAATCCAAATTGCACGTTTATGAATAAGATACTGATCCTTTTCAATATACCTGTCTAATAGTTCCCAACTTATTCTAAATTCCATTCTTTCAGATGTTTCTCTACCGATTTTGCCATTGCTTCGCTATAAACCTTCCACGGTCTGCCTGCGGCGGTGTTCATTGCCGATTTCCCAACCTGAGCCAGAATTTCGGGATGTGAAATGATGTCCTCAATCCGCTCTCTTATCGAATCCGAATCGGCAGCCTTTACAAGCCAGCCGTCGCTTTCGTTCTCGATGATGTCGGGACCGCATGTGCGCTCGGTTGTAATGACCGGAGTTCCCTGCGACATTGCCTCGGTAACGACGAGTCCGAAACCTTCGAAAAGCGACGGAAACAACAGCACGTCCGATTGAGCCATCAAAGATAGCACATTTTCATGACTTAGCGAAGGTATGTAGTTACATTTCTGCAATTTAGACTTCAATACCGGCGTACCATCAATATTTCCGAGTCCGACAACGGTTAATTCGACGTGGCGCTCCAATCCCTCGAGGGCATCGAACATATACGACAAACCCTTTCGCTGACTCAGTCCGCCAACATAAAGCGCACGGATTTTTCTGCCGTTTGCACTCGAATACTTGCGGTTTCTATTCACATCTGGAAATCCGTAAGGAACAACCTCTATCGGCACCAGTTTGTCGGGATAAAGTTCGAGAGTCTTCTTCGTGAAACTACTTGCAACATAGATTACGTCTGCCATTGCCAATTCATTGTCCTTGCGTCGGAGTTTTGCATCAGAATCATCGAAACCTCCCAAAGTCGGATTCCAATCCGGATTTTTCTTCATCTCGGGCGAAAGATACTCGCGCATTGCCCGCCAATAACCAATCGGAAGATCGTAGAAGCATGGAATCCTCATCTTTTTTGCCTCGGCAAAGGTCGATTCAATGCCGTCTTCATATCCATAGACGAACGAAAAATCCTTATTCAGAAGAGTTTTTCTTGAGCATTCATCGATGTTATGATAGATTTTATCGACTGAAAAAATGCCTCGTTCATGTTCTACAAGACCGTTAAGATGTGCTTTCTGGGCAAAAATTCTGCCGAGTTCGCGCCACGGATGCGTTTTCAACGCAGAAGCGATTTCGGAAGAATAGCCGCGCCGTTTCAGCATCGACATGACCGGAAAACCCGACAGCCGACTAAAAAAATTACCCGGCACACAGCCCACCGTTGTGTGAAACTCGCCCAGCAATCCGTGCGAACTGAAGCCGTTGAGCACCGCCCTGACATTTGCGTTTCCCGTTGGATGAACAACTAATCCTCCGCTCATAAAATCTCGTTTATTATGTTTTTGTACTCCTGATATGTGTGTTCCCACGTGAGTTCGATAAGCAAATCGCCGTAGCCTAAACTCATTTTTTCCCTGAGCGACGAGTCGTTAAGCAAAGTCGTGAGTTTCTGCTCAACATCATCGGCATTGCTGAAATCGGCAAACATCAGTTTGTCCTTCAGAACTCGGTCAGTATGGTCGCCGCAAGCCGTGAGAATAGGCAATCGATACTGAATGGCAGCTGCGAGCGAACCGCTTTTTAGGCATACTCCGCCACGCTTCATCCTTCGGCTCACCTTCTCTGGCAAGACAAAAATATCGACGATATTGAAGTATTCGGCAAGTTCCTCAGCCGAAAGTTTGCCAGTTCTGTAAACCCAATCAGGCAGTTCGCCTTCCCAATCGGACTTGCCAAGAAGTAGAAGCTGAACGTTTTTCCCGCTTTCTACAATGTTTGAAACTGCTTTCAGCACGGCAGACTTGTCGCGCATACCAAACAGCGCAACGACTTGCTTTCCACATGCACCAATCTTATTCCTGAGGATGTTCTTTTTCCCATCATCGATTGTCTGCATCGGGATATTCGGAGCTATCGGAATCAGTCTTGCCGATTTGCAATAGAACGATATTCTGTTCTTGTAATTATGTATGCTTGTCGCAACCTTTGCACTTTTCTTTATGACATAGCCTGTGATAAACCTTTCGCAAATAGCCACAAGCAAATGCTTTGGATTACAATCGTTTATCATAACGAAAGGTTCGTGTACGAAAGTAAATATCGGAATCCCCGTTTTATGGATATCGCGCATAATCGGAACCAAGCCGAAAGGCAGTCCTTTAGCATCAAATCCGTGAGGCACATACTGAAGCGAGATGACATCAGGCTTTTCTTTTTCGATTATGTCAAGCACGATGTTGCCTGCATTCTTGTTCCATTTTTCAACCACAGAGTGGACAGAAACACCTTCGATGGCATCTCTTTGGCAATCATCCCTCCGGCACACGACGACGCACTTGTCGCCATTCTGTACGAATTGGCGGCACAGAAAAAATGTATAATCGCCCACCCCACAAATGTTTGGCGGAAATGTATTGGTTATAAACAGAATCTTCATCAAAAATAATTATCAGGCAAATATAATAAAATTTATCCGATTACCATTTTGAGTTGAACAACAATTCTATTTCTTGACAAACTTAATCAAAGCATAATTTTCAGTTTCCTTTACATGAACGGTGTCCGTGTCTATAAAATAATGCTCTTTTATTGAGTTCTGGAGATTAGTTGTATCGTATTTTTTTGGAGAAAAAAGCAACACGTCGCCATTTAAGAAATCCTCATAAGTAAAATAGCCTGTTTTTAATGGATACTTAGCCAACCAAGCAATATATATGATACTACAACCTTCATATTGCTTTCTCATATTAAATGGACGCGAATGAAATTCAACCCCTATTTCATACTGATAAGGAACACATCTGTACTTTTTCCATTCTCCGCATATTGGCAAATCCGCAAATTCATCTTCATATTTTACTGTCTTTATATAATAAATCCACCCTCTAATATCACGTACAAAACCAATGTAACTTACGAAAAACAATAGAAACGAAAGATATAGCATTATACTATATTTCTTTAAATATCCAGAAGCAACTATACACAACCAAAACAAAGGCAATATTGAAGATATTACAACCCTATATTTTGGCATACTGTTCATTGAAACATAACAAAGCAACAGCACCCACAAGATGTAAGAAACTACAGAAATATAAATAAATCTTTTATTGTTGCACCCGAAAATGAAAGCTAGCATCACAACAAAATTGACAAATATCATCTTCCAATATTTTTTCAAAAAATTCTCCGATATATTGTCTACCTTATTATCAAAAGTATTTGAGTCTAAAACTTCATATGTTTTCCTCAAAACATCTGTTGTTAAAATATCTGGATCCTGAAAGAAATTACGGAACAAATAATAGTCGCTCACTGACATTATTTTCAACATTTCAGGCTTACATTTCTCCCTATTTGGATTATCAGAAATCTTTCCTCTGATTTCATTGTATTCTTTATACTCCTTCCATTCCCTGTCCAGGTAAAAAGCATTGTTTCCCAGATGTAAAATTCCAGCCACACAAAGAATCACCCCAATCTTCAGATAACTTTTCCACCCCTTGCCAAACTCATAAACGAGAATTGGAACTGACAATATAAAAATCATTCCGGCACAATGATACCGAACCAAGAACGATATCAAAAAGAACAATGCCCCTAAACCAAAATGCCGTTTTTGCAACAGGATCATCGAAGCCATAGCCAAGACCCCAGCAACTGTTGTAAATTGAAGATAAAATATTATATAGCTCCATACCGAATATAGCGCAAACAACAAGGAAGCCTTAAACACCTTAGACTTAACATCCTTTATCGTATAATACGATACTACCGTAATTGACACTACTTGAAAGAATGCTAACAAATAAGCATACCACTCAACGACAGGAACAAGTTTATACAAAAATACTAAAAAACAACCGTACAAAGCATTCATATAAACCAAATGACAATTTGGCTCTCCTAGATATGTACCGTTAGCGATACTAGCCATTATGACATCGTCACATTCTTCAAACCTTACAGGAAAAACATTAGCTATAATAGCAAAAAAAGCTATATTAAATAATAATATAGCTATTAGTGTAAATATTGATCTTCTGTTGTTTATGTTCAACATAATGGCATTTTATATCTTATTAAAATATTCCTTTATCAAACCAACAATATAATCAACCTGCCCCAATGTGAGTTCATAGAACATTGGCATACGGACAAGGCTGTCGGCATACATGTCGCAATATGGCAAATCAGGAATCTCTGTATAATTAGAAGTGTAATACTCGCTCTTGTGCAAGCTAAGATAATGGAACACGCTTAAAACGTTATGCTCTTTCAGATATTTAATCAAGCCTGTTCTCTCCTCAAGGTTTCGACAAACCAGATAGAACATGTGAGCATTGTTTGTTGCATGTCCCGGAATCTGCGGAAGTCTGATTTTTCCGCTTGCAGCCAAAGTCTGAAGCCCTGCGAAATACTGATTCCACAGCAGTTTGCGCTTGTCCTGAATCTGCTGCATACTCTCCAACTGCGCCCAAAGGAAGGCACTCACTACCTCAGAAGGTAAGAATGAAGAACCCGTGTCGCACCATCCGTATTTATTAACCTCGCCACGGAAAAACTCGGAGCGGTTTGTTCCCTTCTCCCAGATAATTTCAGAACGGCGGATGAAGCGCTCATCGTTTATGCCTAGCATTCCGCCCTCGCCAGAGATGATATTCTTGGTTTCGTGGAACGAGAAGGCCGAAAGATGACCGATGGTTCCGAGCGGTCTGCCCTTGTAATAAGAATCGATTGCCTGAGCTGCATCTTCGACCACAAGAAGATTGTGCTTGTTGGCAATATCCATAATCTTGTCCATATCGCACGCCACTCCAGCATAATGAACCGGCACAATGACTTTTGTCCGCGGAGTTATGAGAGCCTCGAGTTTATCGGCATCGATGTTAGGATTGCTTTCCATAGAATCGGCAAAGATAATCTTACAACCCTGACGAACAAAAGCCAATGCCGATGAAACAAACGTATATGAAGGAACGATAACCTCGTCGCCCGGCCCTACATTACAGAGTATTGCACACATCTCAAGCGCATCGGTACAAGATGTTGTAAGCAATGCTTTCTTAAAACCATACTTGTCTTCGAAATACTTTTGGCATCTTTTTGTAAAAAAGCCGTTGCCAGACAGTTTTCCAGTATAAACTGCCTGATACATATAATGTGCCTCCTTACCCGTAAGGAATGGTTTGTTAAAAGGTATCTGTTCCATAAATATTCTAAATTTAAACACAAAAATAATACAATTATTTCAGATAGAACACATAAATGCCCAATAATATCAGCGCAATCGACAGGCAGACGCGCTTCGTTATCTTCTCTCCGATGAAGAAATACGATAAAATCGGAACGAAGACATATCCGAGCGACTCCATTATCGGCAATTCCTTCATCTCAACACCGTTGCCCATTGCCGTGATGTTAATGAACAACGATGAGAAGAATATCAGATAAGCCGTTATAACCCGCCAGTTAAGCATCGAACCAATCCATGAGCGATGTTTCATATCGGCACTTTTCTTCAGAAGAATCTGGCTGCACGACGAGGCAAAGATGCCGAAAATCAGCAGAGCGTAAAAGATTGTCATCTTCTCCATGCCAGCACAAGCAATCCTAACATTATACACAACGCTCCGCACACGTTATAAACCGATATATGTTCGGCAAAAAACACGTGCGAAAGTAGCATAACCATCACGATAGTAACGCTTTTGCACAAAAATGCCGTATTGAGTTGCATGAACGACAATATCTTCTGCCACAGCACGGCGTACAAACCAAGAGCAAGAACAACTCCTGCAAAGAATAGAATGTAGCCAAGCGACATAATATCGTGCTGAGAAGCCATCTTGCTGAACAATATCGAACTTGAATAAACGGCAAAGGCAAACAAAAGCAGCCCCACTCTGCCTATCGACAAATTCTTCATTTAAGCCAAATGTGATAGATGTTTGTTACAGACTTTACCTCAAAACCGTTCTTTTCGTAATAGCGGCATGCAACGGCATTTCTCTTCTGAGTGGCAACCTCGATATGCGTTCCGACTTCGAACATTGACAGAAAAGTCTGCATTATTTTTGAGCCTACGCCACGACCTGCCACCGTAGGATTTACGGCTATCAGACCGATGTCCACACAGTTCTCTTCTTTTTTATATGTCAGCATTCCTTCGCAACAATCCGACTGGCAGAAACCGAGCACATCGGTCGCAATAGTTCCGTTGAGCGAACGTTCCATCCACAGTCGGTAAAGAGTCTTGAATACCGAAGATGGCAGTTTCTTGTCGATGTTATAGCGCGAATATTTGCCACTTTCGTAGGCAAGCGCAAGAAGTTCGTCGGACAATTCGCAATTCTTTATGCTTACAACATTTGCGTCGGAGAAATGACTATCCGAAGGCTTAATATCTTGCTGATACACAACTTTTTCATCAGCAAGAAGAATATTTTCCGACATCAATTCTTCGGGAATTGAGCCGCCCTTGAGATAAAGCAGTTCGTAGCCTTGATTTCTGGCTTCGAGAAGTTCGGCATCGAGCCACTCTTTTGTTATATCGGCATCGGGAACAAGATTTCCTACCTTGAATCCGAAATTATCGGTATCCCACTGTACTAACTGTATCATTTTTCCGAGAAATTTACCGTCTCACCAATTATAAAGACAGGGCGACCTTTCACTCTGTCGAAAATCTTACCTATATACAATCCGGTGATTCCCAACATCATTGTAAGGATTCCGGCGATGAGCCACAACGAAATCACCATCGTCGTAAAGCCATCGACAACAATCAAGCCCAAGCACCATTTTACAAAATAATACAGAGCAACGAGCAACGAACCAATTACGACATAGAAACCAAATGTAAGCATCAGTCTAAGTGGTTTGTCCGAGAAGCCAATCATATTGTCGCTTGCTAACCGCATAAGTTTGAAGAAACTGTATGACGATGAGCCAACTTGCCTCTCGGCATGCTGAACAGGCAGATAGCCCTTGCGGAAGCCAACCCACTGAGCCATAATAGGGAAATATCTGATGCTGTCGCCCATCGACAAGATGGCATTTACGACCTTGCGGTTATAGATTCCAAAATTTGCCACGCTTTTGTCTTGCTTCGAATCTGTCAGAAACGAGAAAACAAAGTAGAATGCCGCGCTCGAAAGACGTTTCATGAAAGTATCCTGACGCTCAACGCGCTGTGCGAAAACCGAGTCGAAACCTTCTCTTGTCTTGGCATAAAGGTTCGGGATTTCTTCGGGACGGTCCTGAAGGTCGCAGTCCATAACCACAACCCAGTTGCCCGACGTCTTTGACAATCCGGCGGTAATTGCGTAGTGCTGACCGAAATTTCGTGAAAGATTCACCCCCTTCACCTTTTTGTTTTCGTTACATAGTTGAACGATTTTCTCCCACGAATTATCTGGCGAGCAGTCGTTTACAAGAACAATTTCGTAATCATCCGTTATGTCTTTTACAGAATCGATTATCCGGCGAACAAGTTCGTCGAGCATTTTTTCTCCGCGATATATTGGCGATACAATAGAAAGCTCCATATTATTACATTTTTCAACGGCAAAGATAGTAAAAAAACTGACGAACAAGCGTAGTTTTCAGTCTATAAAAACCAAAAAAGGCTCGCTACACTTTGTGTAACAAGCCTTTAATTTCTTACTGTTCGTAAATTACTTTACTGAGTCAGCAGCAGCTGAATCGGCAGCAACAGTGTCAGCAGCAGTAGTATCAACTGTAGCAACTGAATCTGAATCAGCAGCGTTAGCAGCTGCATCGTTCTTACCACCACATGAAGCCAAAGAGATAGCTGCGAAAGCTACGAACAAAAATACAAGTTTCTTCATTTTTTTGCTTTTTAAATCTGTAAAACAATCATTTGCTTATTAAAACGATGCAAAAGTAATCACTTTTTTGATACAACGTATATTTTTTTTGAAGTTTTTTTCACTCTTTCTGTAACTTTTTTATAACTGTTTTATTTTCAAGATATTACAAATTTACATTTTTAGCATTACTTTAGCGTCCAAAACAATACAGTTCAAATAAAACACGATAAAAATGTTCTACAATAGTGTTTTTACACAAAAATTAAATTCATTTTATTTTGTCTGGCTATCGTTTTACAGTATCTTTGCCAAAGATATATTATAAGGTAAAAAATGATTGATTTATCAATATTCCAGCATAAAAAAGTGGCTTTCTACACGCTCGGATGTAAGTTGAACTTTGCCGAAACATCGTCGATAGGCAAATCGCTGAAGAACATCGGCGTTGAAAAAGCCGGAGAAAACGAAACAGCAGACATCTGCATAATAAACACATGTTCGGTTACCGAGGTTGCCGACCAAAAAGGTCGTCATGCCATAAACAAACTTGTGCGCGAGAATCCGGGAGCATTCGTAGTGGTTATAGGCTGCTACGCACAGCTCAAACCCGAGCAAGTGGCTGCCATAAAGGGAGTTGATCTTGTTCTGGGAGCCGAGCAGAAAGGACAGATAATCGAATACATGTCCGAAGCGATGGTTCAGCGGATGCAGAACGGCGAGGGAGACTCGCATCTGCACGAGTTTCATCAGGTGGCAACGAAGGATATTAAATCGTTCGCACCGTCGTGCTCGTGCGGCGACCGCACCCGATATTTCCTGAAGGTTCAAGACGGCTGCAACTACTATTGCACATACTGCACCATTCCTATTGCGCGCGGAAACAGCCGAAACGGTTCTATCGCATCGCTCGTGAAGCAAGCCGAAGAGGTGGTTCAGGAAGGCGGAAAGGAAATCGTTCTGACTGGCGTGAACATCGGCGACTTCGGACACTCTACAAACGAGAATTTCGCAGACCTTGTAAAGGCTCTCGACAAAGTTGAGGGAATTGAGCGATACAGAATATCATCAATCGAACCAAACCTTATTACAAACGAGATTGTGGACTATTGTGCCGAGTCGAAAGCATTCATGCCGCACTTTCATATTCCGTTGCAGAGCGGAAGCAACAGCGTCTTGAAACTGATGCACCGCCGATACACGACCGAGTTTTTTGCCGAGAAAATCAACTACATCCGCCAGAAAATGCCAGATGTTTTCTTCGGCGTTGACGTAATAGTAGGCACACGAGGCGAGACCGACGAATATTTTGAGGAGGCCTACCGATTCATCGAGTCGCTACCAATCTCACAGTTGCACGTGTTCAGTTACAGCGAGCGTCCTGGCACTCAGGCTCTGAAGATAGACTATGTGGTATCGCCCGAAGTAAAGCACGAGCGTAGCCAGAGGCTCTTGGCTCTCTCGGACAGAAAACTGCACGATTTTTACGAGAGGTTCATCGGAACGATACGCCCCGTTCTGCTGGAGAAGCCAAAGGCTGGAATGCCAATCCACGGATTTACAGATAATTACATAAAGGTTGAGATTGAACCGACCGACGAGAATATGAAGCTGATAAACACCATTGTAAACATAGAGTTGAAAGGCTTCAACCACAACGGAACGGCACTTGAAGGAGTTTTGGCATGAAAAAAGTTTCGATAGTAATACTAAACTGGAACGGCAAGGAGATGCTGAGAAAATATCTCCCTTCGGTGCTAAAATTCAGCAATGGCGAAGATTTTGAAGTCTGCGTTGCCGACAACGCATCGACCGACTCATCGGTAGAAATGCTGGAAGCCGAGTTTCCGAGCGTAAGAATCGAGCAACTCGACATGAACTACGGCTTTGCACAAGGCTACAACATCGCCCTAAGGCACATCGAGGCCGAATACTACGTTCTGCTGAACAGCGACGTTGAGGTTACCGAAAACTGGATTGAGCCGATGCTTCAGTATCTCGACTCCAACCCAGATGCGGCGGCGTGCCAGCCTAAGATTCTGAGCGCGCACGACCATTCCACATTCGAGTACGCCGGGGCCGCAGGAGGCTACATCGACAAGTACGGCTACCCTTTCTGCCGCGGAAGAATTTTCGACACGGTAGAGAAAGACAACGGGCAGTACGACGAACCGGCATCTGTTATGTGGGCAACGGGCGCGGCCTTGATGGTTCGCGCGGCAGATTTTCACAGCGTTGGCGGACTCGACCCGAAATTCTTTGCACACATGGAAGAAATTGACTTCTGTTGGCGACTCCGTTCGCGCGGCAGAGGCATCGTGTGCATCCCCGACAGTAAGGTCTTTCATGTTGGCGGCGGAACTCTTCCGAAGAACAATCCGTTCAAGACGTTCCTTAACTTCAGAAACAATCTGCTGATGCTCTACAAAAACGTTCCAGACGATTGTCTGAAGCGCATTATGATTGTGCGATTCTGGTTTGACATGCTTGCCATACTCGTTTTTGCCCTGAAGATGCAGATGGGCGACGCAAAGGCGGTTATCAGAGCACGAAAGGAGTTCAAGAAACTCAGAAAGACGCTTTACAAGGACATCAGAAAGCAGAACATGGCTCTTGCAACCAACAAATATCCGGCTGAATGGTGGGACAAAAGTCTGCTGAAAGCCTATCATATAAACGGAAAAAAGACATTCTCCGAACTAAACTTTTAAGTAATGAAAAACATCTGGCTAATCATAGCGACAACCTTTATCTGCACGGCTGCCAAGGCTCAAAACACGGTTGTAAGCGACCGCAACATCCATTCTGTTCAGTGCGTGGCAAACAACGACTGGAGCCAACTGCCTATAATCGGACTGAACGACGATATGCAGATAAACATCTCGTTCGACGAACTGTCGCACGATTACCGGAAGTTTCATTACACCATCCGCCATTGCGACCGCAACTGGCAGCCAACCGACATGCTCGACTCGGAATACATCAGCGGATTCAACGACCAGACAATTGACGACTACGCGCAATCGATGAACACGACAGTTCCGTTTAACCACTACTCCATTACTCTTCCCAACGAGCAGATTCAGTTCAAGCTATCTGGAAACTACAAACTTATCGTCTTCGAAGATGGGAAAAGCGAAGAAGAGCCGTCGTTCACCACTAATTTCCACGTCGTTGACAGAAAAATCCTCGTCGGAGCAACAATTTCGGGAAACACCGACATCAATAACAGAACGACGAACCAGCAACTCGACATCAGCATGAATCTGACATCGATGCGCATTAACGACTGCAAAACGGAACTGACAACCATCGTTACGCAAAACCGACGATACGAAACCCGACGGAGCGTCGAGCCGAGTTACATAAGCAGTTCGGCTCTGAAATTTGAGCACAACAGAGATTTGATTTTCGACGGATACAATGAATACCGACGTTTTGAAGTTACAAACCATCTTAACGGAACGATGGGCGTTGACCGCATAAGGTGGAACAAGGCTGAAGAACATTTCGATGTTTTTCTGTTCGAAGATGAGCCGCGCCAAAACTACTCGTACGACGAGGATAAAAACGGACTTTTCTACATCCGAAACGAGAATCGCGAGGATATCGACACCGAGAGCGACTACATGCTCGTTCACTTCAGTCTAAAAAGCGAACCGCTTGTTAATGAGCGAGTTTTTATAAACGGCGCATTTACCGGCGGCTGTTTCATTCCGGAATACGAAATGCGATATAATCCGCTTACGCAACGCTACGAACAAGCAGTATTACTTAAGCAAGGTCAGTACAACTACCTGTATACCAACCAGAAAGGCAAGCCTCTTGCCGACATCGAAGGCAATTTTTACGAAACCCGAAACGAATATCAGATTTTCGTCTACTACCATCCTTTCGGAGCGCGCTACGACCAACTTATCGGCTTCTGCCAACAGAAAAATTAGTCGTCGAAGAGCAAGCGTGCATCTCTCGCAGCCGCCTTCCGGCACCAGTCCTCGGGTACGAACTTCCAGCTATTGAACGGCTTAGGGTCAATTCGCTGTTTTTTCTCGATGTATTCGGTGATGTAATATCTGATGTCGTAAGGCGTGGCATCCACCACCCTGCTTTCAAGTTCATCGTGCGGAATTCCGCAGCCCTTCGTCAGAATCTCGCCACCGCCGTTGGCACGATAGGCATTCATCGCCACAGTATAATCGGCATCCATACTGAAAGGCTCGCCGTTTCGCATACTTTTTATCGAAATCTTCTCGACGGCAGGTTTAGTTACATCGACCTCATAGACGATTCCGACAGCCGAATCGAAGTTAAAATTCGGATTCTTGAAACCGTAATGGCGCGGCGCATTCGTTGTATCGAGGAGCAACAGATGGTCGTTGGGCGAAGTCATAACATCGACCCACTTCATGTAACTGTATTCCAGATAATCCTTTATCTCGCTGCCCTTCAGACGCATAGTGTAGAGCGAGTTCTCGTATCGGTAGAACTTGAACATATCGCGCATGGTAAGCGCGCCGCCGCGAAGCACCGAATTGTACGACAGAGGAGCGGCAAAACTCACGTCAGCCCCTGTTTTGTCGAGTTGAACCTGATGAATGAAATCGACAAAGGCGCATGGACCGAAATACGCCTTGTTCTCCTCAATCTGATGCTTAATCTCGCCCACACGATGAGAGACGTAACTCTTTACGGCATAATACTGCGCGCGAAACTGCTGGAACAGTTCGTTACCATTGATGTCTAAATCATGAATGTCGGCAAGTTGCGGAATTATCTTCTTATCAACAACCTTGCCGTCGCACTTCGTTACAATCATCTCCACATCGCTCACCTTGTAGGCGTTTGCTCCCGGGTCGATGCAGCAGACCTTTTCGCCGCAGGTGTTCTCAACCCAGTCGAGACGACGCACATGGTCGTGCCCAAAGAAAACTATGTCGAATCCCGGAACCTGCTGAGCCACCTCCCACGATGCATTCTCCTTACCATCGGGCATCACCATTCCCTCGTCCTTGCCCGAATGGAACAATCCAACAAGAACATCGGGCTTCTCTTCTTCCTTGATACGATTTACCCAATATTTGGCAGACTCGAGCATATCGATAGGCTTCAGACCGCTCCAAAGGCGATGCGGAAACCAGTTGGCAAGCATCGGCGACGTTAGTCCGAGCACGGCAATCTTAACGCCTTCGCGATGGAGTATTATATAAGGTGTAAAATAAGGCTCGCCAGTCTTTTCGTTCAGAATATTTGCCGCCAGAATCGGAAATTCGCATTGCTCAACGAAACGGTCGTAAACCTCGTGCCCCGTCTCAATGTCGTGGTTTCCGATGGTGCAGGCATCGAATTTCATGTAGTTCATCATCTGCGCCGCTAGATGCTTTGAGCACGTATCGACAACATTGTAGAAATATGCCGACGGCTGCCCCTGAAGCATGTCGCCACCGTCGAGCAGGACGAGCGCGTCTTTGTATTTCTCGCGCTGTTCAGCAACGTAAGTGTGCAGTCGGCACAGGCTTCCGATACTGGCATTTCCCGAACGGTCGCGAATAAAATCGTACGGAAAATAATTGCCGTGAATATCTGTACAATGAACGAATTTTAGTCTGACTTCCTTATTGTTTCCCATCATCTGTTATTTGCAATGCGAATTTAGCAAAAAATCGCGTTTCGTGCAACTGAATGGCATTTATTTTGCAGAGTACAAAACAAAAAAACTATTATGGCAGTTGATTACTACAAAGTTCTAGGTATTGACAGAAACACTCCGCAGAAGGACATTAAGAGTGCCTACCGCAAGAGAAGCAAGCAGTTCCATCCCGACTTGCATCCCGACGATCCAAAGGCCGAAGCCAAGTTCAAGAAACTTCAGGAGGCTTACAACGTGCTGGGCGACGAGAACAAGCGCAAACTCTACGACCAGTATGGCGAGAATTGGGAGAACATGAGCAAGATGGGCGGCGATCCGTTTGGAGGTGCAGGCGGCTTTGGCGGAGGCAATCCGTTTGGCGGCGGAAATCCTTTCGGAGGAGGTTTCGGCGGAGGCGGCTTCAACACGTCCGACCTCGGCGACATCTTCAGCCAGATGTTTGGCGGAATGGGCGGCAGCCGAAGACGAAGTTCGGGAGGCTGCGGCGGCAGTTGTCATTCTCAGCCTGAGCCTGAGGAAACGCTGAGCACCGTAAACATCGACATGTACACCGCTCTGCTTGGCGGCGAAGTCATTGTTCAGACTCCAAGCGGAAGCAAGATAAAGCTTAAAGTTAAGCCTTGCACGCAAAACGGCACAAAGGTTAAACTTGCCGGTAAGGGCAAGCCGAAGAGCAACGGATATTATTCCGACCTTATTATAACGTACAACGTTACGCTGCCCGAGTCGCTGTCGGACAAGCAGAAATCGCTTCTCGAACAGATGCAAAATGCAGGATAATAAAGAAAATGCCTTTCATTCTGAAAATCAGCAGGATGAAAGGCATTTCTGTTTATAGTCTGCGGCTTGCACCGAATTCTTTCGAAACTGAATTGCTAACACTCTGGCACACCTCGGCCGAGAAATCGGTGGCGCACTCTATGAGTTTTTGCCATTGCTCTGCCGACAGATTCTGAAGGTCGTTCTTGCAGACATCATACTTAATCAGACCGTAAACAAAGCCGGCGTTGAAGTTATCGCCCGCGCCGATGGTACTCACCGTCTCAACCTGCTTAACATCGTACTCGCCGCTGAAGTTTGCCGTACGCAGCGAAACGCTCTTTCCTGCATTGGTGCAGATGAAGCAAGGCACATGAAACTTTAGTTTCTCGTCGAAAAGGCGGTCGGCATCGTGCATTCCGTACATCACATCAAAATCGTCGGCCGAACCACGGAAAACGCTGCACATCTCCATGTTTTCGAGGATTGACGACTGAAGTCGCACAAACTCGTCTTTATGGTTGGCGCGATAGTTTATGTCGTAATACAGAATTGCACCGCGCTCGTGGGCATACTGCAAAAATTGCAGAGTCTTTGGTCTGAGCACCGGATTTATAACGAAATACGAGCCAAACATCACGATGTCGTCGCGGTTTATCTCAGGCAATACAAGTTCGAAATTATTCTTGTTGTAATCCTTGTAAAACGAATAGTTGGCATCGTTATTCTCATCGAGGAAAGCCAACGAAATGGGCGATTTTCCTTCGGGATACACACTAACGTATTCCGTTCCGACGCCGTTCTCTTTCATGAAGTTGATGATATTGTTGCCAACGTGGTCGTTGCCGATTTCCGTAATCATCGATACGGGCACACCGCATCTGCCAAGCGAAATCACCCCGTTGAAAGTAGAACCTCCCGGAACCGCCGCCACAGGCTGTTCGTTCCTGAAAATAATGTCGAGAATAGTCTCTCCTATTCCTATTACCTTTCGCATCTTATTGTTATTTTTATAATCTACAGATTTTCACATTCCTTTACCCAAAGATTGTACGAAGCATCGCTCGGCATACGCCAATCACCTCGCGGACTGAGCGTTACACTACCAACCTTCGGTCCATCAGGCAAGCACGAACGCTTGAACTGCTGAGTGAAGAAGCGACGGCAGAATGTCTTCAGCCACTTCTTTATCGTCTCGTCATCGTAATATCCTACGATGCCGGCAGAAACATATTTCGTGTTATACGATGTGTCGCCGTTCTCCGCAGCCTTTCTGCCCTCTTCGTTCTGCTTTTGGAAGGCAATTTTTGCAAGATAGTAGATTTTTGAAGGACGGAAGCCGAATCGGAGCATATTGTAAAGAAAGAAGTCGTGCAACTCGTAAGGACCGACCAAATCCTCGGTTTTCTGCTTGATATTGCCGTTCTCATCTGCCGGGATGAGTTCGGGACTGATAGGCGTATCGACGATGTCGAGAAGCGTTGTGCGAGCCAAATCGTTCACCACATCCGAATTTGCGACCCATGCCACCAGATGCTTTACTAAGGTCTTTGGAATGCTGCAATTTACGCCGTAATTGCTCATGTGGTCGGCATTGTATGTTGCCCAGCCAAGAGCAAGTTCTGACAAGTCGCCAGTTCCAACAACAAAGCCGTTCATCTGGTTGGCAACATCCATCAGTACCTGAGTTCTCTCGCGTGCCTGACCGTTCTCATACGTTACGCTATAATCGTCGAGCGGATGATTTATGTCCTTAAAATGCTGAATGCAAGCATCTTTTATGCTGATTTCGCGCATCGTTATGCCGAGCGACTCCATCAGTTTTATAGAGTTATTGTATGTTCTGCCCGTTGTCCCGAAACCCGGCATCGTTACGCCCACAATGCCCTTGCGGTCGCGCTTAAGTTTGTCGAATGTCTTGACGCATACGAGCAGAGCCAAAGTCGAATCAAGTCCGCCCGAAATGCCGAGAACCACAGTCTGCGCGTTAGTGTGAACAATGCGCTTTGCGAGTCCGGCAACCTGAATGTTGAAGATTTCCTCGCATCTCTCGTCGAGAGCCTTTCCTGTTGGCACAAAAGGATGCGGATTTACTCGTCTCGTAAGTTCTAAATCAGCCTCCTGATTAAATCTGTCGCGCTCGACGAAGGTTACGAAATCATTGTCTTTCTCGGTTCGCTGAAGAAGCGTCTGCGAGTAGGTTTTGTTAACCATACGCTCGTTTCTGATTTTCTCAACGTCAATCTCGCCCAAAACAAGCTGCTCGTCGTAGTCGAAGCGGCGGCTCTGCGCAATGAACGAACCGTTCTCGCAGATGTAGGCGTTTCCGGCAAAGACAAGGTCTTGCGTAGACTCGCCGAATCCGCACGATGCGTACACATATCCAGCCATGCAGCGTGCCGACTGAGACGAGATGAGGTTCATGCGATAGTTATGCTTTCCAATGACTTCGTTACTTCCCGACAGGTTGAAGATGATGTCAGCTCCCTTCAGCACAAGCTCGTTGCTCGGCGGATTTACAGCCCACAAATCCTCGCAAAGTTCAATTCCGAAATTGAACTTGCTGCTACTGAACACCTTATTTATATAAACGTATCCGTTGATATCGTTCTCCAAGTCGAGCGATGAGCGGAAAACCGTATCGTTCAGCAAGTTGTCTGCCGACGAGAACCAACGGAGTTCGTAAAATTCCTTGTAGTTTGGCATGTAAGTCTTAGGAACATAGCCTATCACGCGTCCTTCCTGAACCAAGGCAGCCATGTTGTAGAGGCATCCGTTAAGGCGAAGCGGCAAACCTACAATAGCCAGAATCTCCAAATCGGCAGTCTCGCCTACAATCCGGTCGAGTGCCTTCTCAGCCTCATCAAGCAGAAGCGAGTTGAAGAACAGGTCTTGACTGGTGTAGCCCGTTATACACAATTCGGGAAAGCAGATGACATCCACCTTCTGTTCATCTGCCTTTTTTATCATAGAAATAATGTGCTCAACATTAAACTCACAGTCGGCAACCTTCACAGCAGGAACAGCAGCCGCAACCTTAACGAAACCGTATTTCATACTATTTTTTATTTTTGTCGGGGCAAAGTTAAATATTTTTAAACGATTCTGCCACCCTGCCAAATATTTATTTTTCGGCAATCTGAAACAAGGCATTTTATTTACGAAAATTCTTAACAAAATATTTGTTTTTTAGATTTTATTTTTTACCTTTGCGAATACCAAACAAATATTATAAAATAGAACTTAACTTTAATACATCAAGATATGAAGAAAAAATTTATTTGCGCAGTTTGCGGCTATATTTACGAAGGTACAGAAGCTCCGGAAAAGTGTCCACAATGCGGAGCAAAATCAGATAAGTTTACTGAGGTTAAGAACGACGGAAGTCTTACTTTCGTATGCGAGCATACCCTCGGAATTGCCAAGGGTATAAATCCCGAACTTCTGCAAGGATTGCACGACCACTTTAACGGCGAATGCAGCGAGGTTGGAATGTATCTGGCAATGAGCCGACAGGCCGACCGCGAAGGCTACCCAGAGATTGCCGAGGCGTTTAAACGCTACGCATGGGAAGAGGCTGAACACGCAGCCAAGATTTGCGAGATGTTAGGCGAACTGGTTTGGGACACCAAGACCAACGTTGAGAAGCGCATGAATGCCGAGGCCGGTGCATGCGAGGGCAAGGCACATCTGGCAAAGATTGCCAAAAATGAGAATCTCGATGCCATCCACGACTCTATCCACGAAATGGCAAGAGACGAGGCAAGACACGGAGCCGGATTCCAAGGCTTATACAACAGATACTTCAAAAAGTAAGTTAAGATACTAGGGTTATTAAGGTAAAGAGGATAGTTTTAGGTAACAAACAGACAGAAGGCGTGCCATAGCGATTACGGTGCGCCTTTATTATGCTGTATTTTTTGCACAAAACGCAAGATTTGTATATATTTGCTGATGTTATTTCAGAACTACAACAAAATTCAAAAAATGAAAAGCCTATACTTAGCCATCATTTTTCTGCCCATCATTTGCGGCTGCAAATCCAAAACAAGCCAATCTGACATTACAGATAAAACGCGACAGAAAGTCTCTGTAAATGCGCAAGATACGCTCCGCAACTTTGTGTCTAATATTTACAAGCATAATTTCATGAAGACAAAAGCCGAAGTTTTAGATTCGCTGTATTTGTCATCGGAATTTTATTCCTTGGAAAAGGAATATAATAAACCCAAATCGGTCATTAGAAATTAGGCATGTCTATTTTTCTAATGACCGC